>Ga0129306_1000022_pt1 | contig 257026 bp, 222 predicted proteins | sample P827metagenome_FD_94438 | JGI IMG/M metagenome (GOLD analysis project Ga0129306, IMG submission 94438) | Capybara group fecal microbial communities from Wisconsin, USA - P827 metagenome | ecosystem: Host-associated > Mammals > Digestive system > Large intestine > Fecal | place: USA: Wisconsin...
ACCCGTGGGGGAATCGAACCCCCGATACCGCCGTGAAAGGGCGGTGTCTTAACCGCTTGACCAACGGGCCACTGGCTCCTCGAGTAGGACTCGAACCTACGACCGATCGGTTAACAGCCGATTGCTCTACCGACTGAGCTATCGAGGAATGGTACAAGAGATATTTTATACTAAATCAAAGACGAATGCAAGTACTTTTTTTACAAAATTGTAAAAACTTTACAATTTTGTAAAATTTTTATGCGTTTTATTGATAAAAGCAGCAATTCACGCAAGTTTAAGTCTTTCAGTAAGTAAAGAAAAGCGGCTAGACATTATTTCTCTAGCCGCTTTAGCGCTCAGTATACTTCTACTTATTTATCATTTTACAGTGACTTATATACAATTGTTACAGCTCACCAAGCTTTAGACAGTTATACTTAGCGTTCTTATGTATTCAAATTCTATACAACAATATAGAATTGATTAACCATTAAAACCACGAAGTTGACTAGCTGCTACTAAGCGTTTTAACGCTACCATGTAAGCTGCTAAACGAGGATATACTTTGTATTCTTCTTGCATAGCCCAAACTTCTTCGAAGCTCATCTTCATATTCTTTTCAAGGCGTTCATTAACTTCATCTTCGGACCAGTACAAGCCTTCTTTGTTTTGTACCCATTCGTAGTAAGAAGTTACTACACCGCCGCCATTAGCTAATACGTCTGGTACAATGTCTACGCCTTTTTCATAGAAATAAAGGTCTGCTTCATTTGTAGTAGGACCATTAGCACCTTCTAAGATTGTTTTAGCGCGAACTTCCTTCATATTAGAACCATTGATTTGGTTTTCTAAAGCTGCTAAGTATAATACATCCACGTCGAGTAATAATAAGTCTTTATTGTCGATGCGAGTCATACCTGGCTCTTCGTAACCTTCTAAGGAACGGCCATGAGAGTTGGAGTATTGATAAGCTTTTTCTACATCAATACCATTAGCATTGTAGATAGAACCGTGAATATCGCCAATAGCAACAACTTTAGCACCTTCACGATGCATCAATAAAGCACCTACGCTACCTACGTTACCAAAGCCTTGAACGGCAATTGTAACATCAGACATTTTTTTGCCTTTCTTTTCTAAGTAGCTCTTAAGTGTAAACATACAACCGCGACCAGTTGCTTCATTACGGCCAAGAGAACCGCCTACTTCTAAAGGTTTACCAGTAACAACGCCTGGGGACCATACGCCTTTTAAAGTGGAGAATTCATCAACAATCCAAGCCATAATTTGAGGATTTGTATTAACATCTGGAGCTGGTACGTCTGTATCTACGCCGATAATTGGAGCAATTTTACGAACAAAGCCACGAGTTAAGCGCTCTAATTCGCGTTTGCTTAAATTCTTAGGATCAACTTTAATACCGCCTTTACCACCACCATAAGGTAAGTGAGCGATAGAGTTCTTAATAGTCATCCAAGCTGCTAGTGCACGAACTTCGTTTTCATCAGCATCTGGATGGAAACGGATACCGCCTTTAGCAGCACCCATAATTGTACTATGTTGAGTGCGATAGCCACTAAATACTTCTACATGTCCATCATCCATGTGTACAGGGATAGCCACTGTTAATTCGCGTTCTGGATGACGAATTACTTCATAATCATTGCGAGTAAGACCTAACTTTTGAGCTGCTTGATCAAGCGTGTTAAGCATGTTTTCATAAGGATTGTACTTTGCCATATTTTATCTCCTCACATATAAAAAATAAAGTACTTACTTCCTCTAGATTCATCTTAGAGAAGTAAATAAAAGACTTTATTAATCTTTAATTCAACTATAACACAAGGTCACGCTAAAACCTACCATTATTTTAAATATCGAATTTTACCTATGCTATTAAGTCATAGACGAACAATAGCCTATTATAAAAGTTCTTGCCACAAAAGCATCAACAATCTATAGATTTTTACCTATATATGACTATTCCATATAGATATTTTTAGGTCATTTTGCACAATCTATAGAATATGAAAACTGTGAAGTACCCTCCGGGCATGCTTTGCCCCATAGCAAGCAATATGACAAAGAAAAAGCCGAGCCATCTTACAAGATGACTCGGCGTCTATTTAATATATCTCTTATTAAGCTTACAAATTAATATCGAGTTCTACAGGGCAGTGATCGCTCCCCATAATTTGTGGATGAATTTTAGCATCTACAATTTGCTCATCTAAGGATTTTGACGTAATAAAATAGTCAATTCTCCACCCTACATTTCGGTCGCGCGCTTTGCCCATGTAGGACCACCAGCTATATGCATCAATTGTATCTGGATACAATTTGCGGAATGTATCAGTAAAACCAGCTGCCAACAGCTCTGTCATTTTACCGCGCTCTTGATCAGTAAAGCCTGCATTCTTACGGTTTGTCTTTGGATTCTTCAAATCGATCTCTTCATGAGCTACATTGAGGTCACCGCAAAGTATAACTGGTTTCTTTTTATCTAATTCTAATAAGAAGGCTCTAAAAGCATCTTCCCATTCCATGCGATAGTCTAGACGAGCTAACTCGCGTTGGCTATTAGGCGTATAACATGTAACTAAATAGAAATTTTCAAATTCTGCTGTAATAACACGTCCTTCTTGGTCATGTTCTTCAATACCGATTCCATTTGTTACAGACAAAGGCTTAACACGAGTAAAAATAGCTGTACCACTATAGCCTTTTTTTACTGCACTATTCCAGTACTGCTCATAACCAGGTAGTTCGAGCTGAATTTGTTCCGGCTGAAGCTTTGTTTCCTGCAGACAAAACATATCTGCATCTAAGGCTTCAAAACTATCCATAAAGCCCTTAGTTACAGCCGCACGAAGTCCATTTACATTCCAAGATATTAGTTTCATGTATACTCCTTTTTCTACAATTCTACAATGTCTAAAATTTCATTTATGCTCACTTATTATTAGCAGTATTTGTATGTATTATCTGTTTTTTACTTACTATTTGCTTTTTTACTTACGTATTACCTGTGTCAGCAATGTTAACATTTATTCGCTGTTTTTTATCCAATTTATTATCGATAATAGCATCATTCTTGCTAATTTTCAGTCTTGCTATCTTTAGCTGCTTCAGCCTCATTAGCTGCCTGAGCAGCCTTTGCTTCCTCTGCAGCCAACATTTCAGCTTCTTTGCGCTTAATATAAGCATCTAATTTAGCTTTCCGCTGTTTCTTAGTCAACTCCATAATGCCAGCAAACACTAGTAATATAGCAGCCAGTACATTTACCGTTGTAAACCCATGAGAATATATGTGGTAAATAATATATGCTAATGCAATAATTGTTAATACTCTTTGAATTCCCTGCATGAATTGGCCTCCTACTATCTATTCATTATCTTATTAATCCTAAAACTACACGCCCTAATGTATAAACCACTTAGTAAATTTCACAGCGCTTGATACTTTGTTTTCGCTATAAAAGAGCATCGCAACTGACCATTGCAAAGCAAATAGCCCGCCCCGAAGTCTATACATTCTGACCAGTACTAACGCTCTTCAGCATAAGGTGTAATCACCAAATCGCCATGTACAAGCTCCGCCATATACACTTGCGAAATAGTATAGCCCTGAGCTGCTACACTTTCCTCTAACCATGCTCTATCTTTATCCACCAAAGAGAGTACATTTTCATCAGCCAATCCATCAGCAATCAATGGATAATGCACTGTATCTTCACCGTATTTAACTACCGTTAATTGACCATTCTGTTCCAAAACAGCTCGTTTTACCTCGCCCACTCGCGCAATGCCAGCGGCCCTGAGTTTCAAATGTAAATCGCCTGCATTTACACCATGCTTCATGCACTCTTCCACTTGCACCACGCCATAATCGACAACAATAACAGGATTGCCATCAACTAATTTCTTTACAAAGCGGCTATATTTAGTCAAGAAGCGTAGCCCCATGACTACGATAGTCCAACCAATTAAAACTAAGAGAAATTGTAATACGCCGATGGATTCCGTATAAATTACGCCCCCAATAATGCCACCAAGTACATAATTTTGTACTTGATCCACTGCCGAATTAGGCGCTAAATTTCCCTTGCCTATAAGATTAATTTGAAATACAAGACATATAATCCCCAATATGAGCTTTATCATAATCAAAGTATAACCAGTTATCATCATGCCCTTTTACTCCTCTGATACATCAATGACATTAATCTTACTACTTACCATATGAACCTGTGATAGGGAGTAAGCTTCAAAGTTTTTCGTAAAACGAACCTGATAAAATCGGTCATTGGCATTAATTATAATATTATCGCTCATGTGAGTAGCATTGACGCGGATTTGTTCTTTAGGCGTCCCTAATCGCTCAGAGGCACTCGTTATAAAGGAAGCCATCCGCGTGGAGCCTTCAGAATCGCGAAGGGACGAATCATATTCATTCCACCGCAAACCCAAGAAAAAGAGAATAACCAAAGTCAGTAAAATAGTTAAATCACGATATTTACTATTTAATCGATGGCGCAAGAATTGCACACTGGCCCCCAATAAGGCTAAGAGCAACAGAAAGGAAAATCCATACTGTACCACTGCATTAAATTGTCCTTGCTGCACAATATAGCCATATGTGTAAAAATCCAAAAGTTCTCACTCCTACTACATTAATGCATCATCATACACAGCGCGTGGGCCACCAATGTATTTAGGGCGAATACGTGCTGCTGTTAAATGCGCTTCCCCAATTGATTTAATGCTAAGGCGCACTGGTACAACTACTGGTTTTAAATGCATGCCAATAAAGGTATCGCCAATATCAAGCCCTGCTTCAGCTTCCACATGTTCAACCGCCACTGGCTCTTTAAATGTAGCCCAAGCGGCCATAGAGGTGGCACCACCAGCATGCAATTGAGGCACTACATTCCCTATAGGCCAATTATGAGCTTTAGCCACTGCCTTTTCAATAATAATAACGCGGTTTAAGTGTTCACAGCATTGAACACCTAGATTAATCCCTGCTGGCACAAGCACTTCTTGAAGCGCTGCTACAATAGTTTGCCCCATCTCTTCAGCGGAATCAGTACCAATCTTAGATCCTCTGATTTCACTGGTAGAGCAACCTACTACTAATAAATCGCCTCGCTCTAAACGAGCCACATTTAATAATTCCGTAACGGCTGTATGCACAGCTTTCTTCAATTCTGCTTGACTAATAACCTCTTTCGTCATAGTAAGGCCTCCTTAAATAACTTCGCCTTAGACACTGAATTGTTACTTAGAACAATGCCTATTCATCGTCATCATCATCTAATAAATAATCTTTTGCCATCCACCGCTTGGTAGTAGTAAAGGTTATAGTTAACCATTTTTCATCGGAACGTCCGCCGATTTCATTGTCAATCTCATTGCGGATCTTATCCATATCTTCTACGCGTTGTGCCTCAAAGTTTTTAGGCAATAAAATATCGATTTCAATAAACTTACTTTTGCCATACACTTGCACACTACTTACATAGTCTTTGAAATGATAGCGCGCCATAAAATCATCCATAATACGTTGGATGCGCTCATGTAGTTCAGTTGGCGCCACCCCTAGCACCTGCTTAGTAGCAGGCACTAAAATCTTAATAGCACTCGGCATCATTTGTACGGACAAGGCAATTAAAACTACCGAGTCCACATAGCGAGCATAAGGTGCCCAATCAGTTTGCTCTAAAGCCCAAGCAAAAGAGAAGCTGATTAAAATCCCTGCGGCTAAGACCGCATCAATGGACCAACTAATATTATCAAACTTTACTAAATTAGACTTTAAGCGCTTATTGATGTGATGCACATAAAAATAATACGCTGAGTCCACAATTGTGAAAAATGCTGCATATACTACGATGGGACCAGATTCAACAGAATGTCCTTGCCCCAAAATATCAATAACCCCGGTCATAAATGCATATAAAACAAACAGCAAGGTAAAGAAGCCTTCCACCATCAACACGAGAGGCTCAAATTGCCAATACCCAAACTGAAATCGTTTACTCGTTTCCCGGGAGATAAGCTTTGAGGTCATAATCATCATAATTTTAATAATAACGGCCATAAATGATACCACGCCATCTAAAAGAACGGCTGATGATCCAGTTACAACCCCCATCACAGTACCGCTGACAGCTACTAAAAACATGAGCCATGCGGATTGCCAGAGCAGTCGTTGCTCCACATCTTTTGTACTGATCATGTAAATCCCCCTTTCCATATCAAACATAGATTACTAATTACTATTATACAAAAATTTTTCCTATTCATCATAGAAAATCTTGACTTTTCTTACTTAAAGATTGCGAATTAACACGCCTCCCCACAAAGACTTAGATTCCAGCTTTCTTTACAAGCTACGAACTACTTTGATGGATACACCCCTTGTCAAATACACGCCATATACACAAAATTTGGCACATAAAAAGGGCCTCCAGGGAATGTGACCATTCCCTTTATAGCCCCCTTATCTCTAATACGTTATCACTCACTACATTTTCAGCAGGAGCGATGTATTGCCTTAGCTTACTTATGAAACTCTAATCTTATTATTCAGCTGGCACAATTGTACCATGATATGTGTCATCAATAAATTTCTTCACACCTTCTGAATGGAATAGCTCAGCAATGCGTTTATAAGTTGCATTATCTTTATCTGCTTCACGCACCGCTAATACCATTACAGCTAGTGGCTCATCTTTAGGCTCTAAATACACACCTTGCTTTTCTACATCAAGGCCTGCACTCATTACGTAATTCATAGGAATTGCTGCCAAAGTCACATCATCTAAACTACGTGGCAATTGGGCCGCTTCCAACTCTTTAATCACCAAGTTCTTAGGATTGCTAGTAACATCAGCTACCGTTGCCTTATAGCCTACGCCTTCGCGCAATTCAATGAGACCAGACTTCGCCAACAAAGCAAGACCGCGACCGCCATTAGTTGGATCATTTGGCACTGCTACAATAGCTCCGTCAGGAATGTCCTTTACGTCTTTTACAGAATTACTGTAAAGTCCCATACGCATTAGAATGGTTTTACCAATAGGAACTAAATTCGAATTATTTTGCTTGTTAAAATTATCTAAAAACGGCTTATGCTGATAGCTATTCAAATCTAAATCACCATCGGCCAAGGCTTTATCTGGTGTAATATAATCTGAAAACTCTACCAACTTAATGTTAATGCCTTCTTTAGCAGCTTCTTTAGCCACCGCTTCTACCACTTCTGCATGAGGCCCTGCGGTAGCGCCAATCTTAATTTCCTTTGATTGTGCGGAACCGCCTGAATTATCAGACCCACAACCAGCAATGCCTAGTGCCAATACAGCAGCTAAAACAGGTACTACTAATTTTTTCAATTTCATATACATACCTCTCTCTTCTAAAATATACCCCCAGGCGTCTCAAGCGCCACTATATATATCCTAACATATAAATGAAGACTAGAAAAGAGGGGCCTTACTCGCCCTTATACTCTTCATGCACAATAGGTCGTTTATATATGCCAGCTGCATAATAGGCTACTGTAATGATGGCAATAAAGGCCCATCCAATAATAAGCGATAAGCGCGTATCTTCATTCCACCACATACCAATAGTCACTAATACTAAAAAGAGTAAGCAAAAATAGTTTGAATACGGATACCAAGGCGATTTAAATGGATGTTTCGCAATAATTTCAGCACCCCAACGCTCTCTAAACTTCTTCTGCGCCCCGGCGAGTACAAACCAAGACACCATGGCAGGAAATACACTAGCACTATAAATATATAGGAAGAGTTCAGAATTAGGCATTAAGTAATTTAAAAATACGCCAAAGCCCAAACTGCACATGGACACATAAATGCCATTGCGCGGTACGCCAGACTTAGACAATTTAGTAAACATTTTAGGCGCTTGCCCATTTTTAGCCAAGGTGTACAACATGCGACCACAGCTATAAATACCACTATTGCAACCCGACAAAGCAGCCGTTAGTACTACAAAATTAATGAGCCCTGCAGCACTCGCAATACCTACACGAGAAAACGTTTGTACAAAAGGACTTCCTACAAAGCTCAATTCATTCCAAGGATAAATACAGAGAATAACAAAAATAGCGCCTACATAAAAAATCAAAATGCGCCATACAATGCTTTTAACAGCTTTCACCAAAGTATGGCGAGGGTTCTGCGCTTCCCCTGCAGTAATACCGACTAATTCTACGCCTTGAAAGGCTGCCGCCACTACGCACATAGCCGCTAGCATGCCACTAATGCCATGGGGAAAGAATCCCCCATGAGCCCATAGATTAGAAAATCCAATGGCTACACCGCCATTGCCAAAACCAAATAAAATAAGACCAGCCCCTACTACGAGCATAAATACAATGGTAGATACCTTGATGAGGGCGAACCAAAACTCGAACTCTCCGTAATATTTAACAGACGCTAAATTGGCCATAACAATAATCGCCATGCCTACGAGTGCCGATATCCAGTGTGGCAACTCAGGGAACCAATAGCTCATATAAATCCCTACTGCTGTAACCTCTGCCATGCCCACCGATATCCACATAAACCAATAACACCAGGCCGTTATAAATCCCACATAAGGAGAAATATAACGATAGCCATAAGCAGCAAACGAGCCTGGCACTGGCTCTAAATACAGCATCTCCCCCATAATCCGCATAATTAGAAACATCACCACACCCGTAAAGGCATAGCATAACAATACGGAAGGGCCTGCCGTTTGAATTGTACTGGCAGACCCCATAAACAAACCAACCCCAATAGTCCCGCCTAGGGCAATCATCTCCACATGACGGGGCTTTAAATGACGACCTAATTGTTCTGACTCCATAAAAAACTTCTCCTCAAAAATGATACTACTTGTAAAACTTAAGCTACCTACGAGCAAAGCCCGTAGGTAGTTATTCTGCTATTATTTTAGTACTGCCGGGAACCCATGATCGATTAGCTTTTGCTGTAAATTTTTTACATGCTTTTCGCCCATGGTTTCTATTTCTAAGGCCACATGTACATAGCCAACTTCAATATCGCGTTGACTCCGGTCATGCCATATACTCAAAATATTGGCATTCGTATCTGAAATTAAACCAGTCAAAGTAGATAATACATGCGGTCTATCTTGTACAATTACATCTAAGTAAATGCGACGCCAGGATTGAACTAGGCCATTATTAATAATACGGTCAATCATATTCACGTCAATGTTACCACCACTGACAAGGGCCACTACTTTCTTGCCTGCTAAGCCATCGATTTTATCATTAATCATAGCTGCTACCGGACACGCACCAGCGCCTTCTACAGCAGTTTTTACACGCTCTAATAAGAACAAAATGGACTCCGCAATTTCCGACTCTGTTACCGTTACTACTTCATCCACATAGTCTTCTACTAATTGAAACGTCAATGTCCCTGGTGTACCTACAGCAATCCCATCAGCCAAGCTCTTATTGGCTGGCACAGTCACTAAATGACCTTCCGCTATGGACGCTTGCATAGATGGCATATTAGCCGTTTGTACGCCAATAACGCGAATAGACGGACGAATCGCTTTTACTGCCGCTGCTACGCCCGCAATTAAACCGCCTCCCCCAACGGGAACGATAATTACATCCGCATCAGGGACTTCGTCTAATATTTCTAACCCAATCGTCCCTTGACCAGCAATAACGACTGGATCGTCAAAAGGATGACAAAATGTATAGCCTTTTTCCTTTTGCAAACGGCATGCCTCTTCATAGGCATCTGCATAAAAATCGCCAGCTAATACTACATCAGCACCATAACTTAAGGTTGCTTCAACCTTTGATAAAGGCGCATTGGAAGGCATACAAATCGTCGCCTTGCAACCATATTCCTTAGCTGCTAAAGCTACGCCCTGCGCATGATTCCCCGCAGAAGATGCCACAATTCCCAAAGCCCGTTCTTCATTAGTCAGGGAGGCCACTTTATTATAAGCACCTCTCAATTTAAAAGAACCTGTGCGCTGAAAATTTTCCATTTTCAAATACACTTCGCAACCACAGCGCTGACTAATCGATGTAGACTGCATAATTGCGGTCCGTTGTGCCACACCTTTTAATCGTTCCCTCGCTGCTTCAATCATGTCCAATGTAACCATAGCTTGTGCCATTTTAAACCTCCTCATCAAAAAAGACTTCTAAAGGCTCTCTCTCTGGCATATAACGATATTTATATTGCGGATACCCCACCATAATCGCCCCTGCGACTTTGTATCCCTCTGGAAGTTGTAGTGCTTCTAATAATGGCGTATAGCCTGCTTCTGCACAAAATTCCACAAAACCTGACCAACAAGTCCCTAAACCTAAGGTTGGTGCAAATAGTTCTGCATAGGTTAAAGCAAAATGTCCATTATCATGACCACTTTCTGTGTCCGTCGCCTTACTCAAGGCCAACACTAAGGCAGGCGCTTTATGCAAGATAAAATCACGCCCTGTGTCATTGTAGCAATCAGCATTGCGCGCATATAAACGCATGCGCCCATTCACTTTCCCCATCTTATGCATCCATTCCATCACATGCTGACTAATGGCTGCCAAGGTATCTTTATCTTGGATAACACGATAAGACACGCCTTGACGATTGGAACCAGTTGGTGCCATACGCGCTATATCCAATAGACGCATGATGTCCTCTTTAGGCACTTGCTTATCCTTGAAAATACGAATGGACCGGCGATAGCGCATAAATTGCTCTGCCTCTTCTGGCGTAAGTACTTTATAATCGCCCACTTTTGTTTGCTCTGCTCGCGGCGTCAAATCATAGTCAATCGCTTCTGTTGGACAAATAGCTACACAGTGGCCACATTTAATACAACTGCCACGACCAGCTGCAGGCCCATCATCAGTCATTATCAATAATCCTGTGGGACACTCTGCCACACACATATTACACCGTACACAGACTTCTGTGCGCACTGAAAAGTTCATTCTACAACCCTCCAATAAATAGTTCGTTACTGATTATACGCTAATTTTTGAAATTTGTACATTCACACACTGTGCCTTACTATGCTTTTAGCTATATGGCAACAAATCTTCTACTTCGAATTCTTATATAGTTTCACTCTCAACTAATAGACAATAATGATAATTATACGTTATTATTTTATATGAAGATTATATCACACAAATGAAATCATTCTATTGCAATTCAACTGTATACTATGTTTTAAGTATATGTTGTGTATGTGATGCGCATGTAATAAGTATTTGTTTATGTATTTACGTATTTATGTACTTATGTGTTTATGTATTTATGTGTTGCACATGCGTTGCCTAATTATATGTTATGTAACTTTGTGTTCCGTAACTTTGTGTTGTCTAATTATGTATTGTCTAACTACAAGGAGGTATACATGGATATTTTAACTATGACAAATCTTTCATTTCAAAATAAAATCAAATATCCAAATATGTCAGTGCCAGATGGCTCCATTACCTTTTTGCAAGGTCCCAGTGGTTGTGGTAAGACCACACTATTTCATCTTCTAAATAATACGCTCACCCCTTCTAGCGGAAAGATCCTTTTTAGAGGTGAATCCATATTAAAGCTAAAGCCCTTGGAGTTACGTCAACAAATATTATTGGTCAGCCAACAGGCCTTTCTCTTTGAAGGCACTATACAGGATAATTTTGAAAAATTCTACACCTATCGCGGAGCCCCTATACCTGATACGAATACTATGAACTTTTATTTGGCCTTAGCCATCGTGCCCTTTGATGTAGAAAAAGACATTACCTATTTATCCGGCGGTGAAAGGCAGCGCGTCTTCAATGCCATTATGCTCTCCTTCGACGCCAGTGTGTATTTATGGGACGAACCGAGTTCCGCCTTAGACGCTAAAACAGCAGTGGCCTTCTTCACTAATCTAAGGAATTATATGAAGCGCTATAATAAAACCTCCATCGTTATCTCTCATGACGAAAGCTTATACCCTGTATTTAGCGACCATACGATTACCTTACAGGCACCTCCTGGTACTAAGGATAATGCCCGTCCTATTACAAAAGATACGGCCATTGTAGACTTAGACACGAATCCAGCTACTAATCATCCAACCAGTCAAGCTACTAATCACTCAATCGATTCAACTACTAATCGCTCAACCAATTATCACGAAAAGTAAGGAGGCCTATATATGACTGAATCAATTTCAATGGAGTTAACTGGTTTTTTCTCCACCTACATTCTCTTGCTCATTGTGGGCGCCGTCTTTAAATATTGCGGTATCGACCAAACTAAATACTTAATCTTTGGCTCCATTCAAATGAGCGTGCAGCTCATCATTGCAGGCTATGTATTACTCTATATCTTTCAATCACCCTCGCCGATATTTACCTTAGCCTATCTAACCTTGATGATTGGCTTTGCTATTTATCGAACACTAAATAGAAGCCCTTGGCTCAATCGACGTTTCCAGTGGATCGTTGGCTTTGCCGTCTTTTTAACCTGCGTCTTAATCAGTGCGTTCATGCTATTAGTAGTTATTCGCAAAGATGCCTTAGTTCCTCAATATGTAATCCCTATAACTGGCATGCTAGTAAGTGCTACTATGAACGGTGCGACGCTAGCGCTAAAAGCGTTTAAAGAAGCCTTAGACAGTAATCGTCACCAAATTGAAGTACTATTAAATATTGGGGCTCATCCTCGTAAAATCTTACATCCATTTATTAATCAATCCTTAGAAACAGCCTTCTTGCCTACTATGAACTCCATGGTCGGCATGGGCATTACGGCACTCCCTGGCATGATGACGGGGCAAATCCTTGCGGGGGCCTTACCAAATGAGGCCGTACTATACCAAAGCACTATCATGATCGCCAATTGTAGCTGCGTGTGCCTAGCCTCCTTTGGACTGTTATACTTCGGAAGTCGCACCTTGTACAATAAACGAAAACAGATTAACACCTTATAACAAATTAGCACCTTATAATCCATATAATTACGTGTGGCAGGATATATAAGAAGAAAACAAAAAACGCCTCCCTATGAAAGAGAAACTCTGGTTTTGAAAATCAATAAATTTACATACCGAGCATACCAAGATAATAGTGCATTATTAAGATCCGGTGTAGTTTCCAACATATGTTTAAAATCACTTCGCTTAAATTGCCAAATAGTCATAGGAGAAAACGCCTCAGTAACGAGTGATTTTTCAATCTTAAAATCCAATTCATGAAATACAGGAAATACTGTGCCATGACCGTGATAAAATAAAAGCTCACCTATCTTACACCAAACAATTTAAACTCTAGTACAGCCCTCACTACCTGGTTTAAGGAACAACATATTAAACACTTTATGGTACACTTAGATTTTGATGTCCTATCCCCGCAAGATTTTAGAAGTTTATTATGCAACAAGCCACATCAAGGCCCCGTAGACTATGCAGTAGGCGAAATGAAACTAGCCCAAATAGTACGCCTAATCCATGACGCCAGCCAAATTGCGGACCTAGTAGGACTCTCCATTGCAGAATATTTACCTTGGGATATTATTAATCTAAGAGGGCAATTAAGTACATTATCTATATTTAAATAAATATTTACTATATATCCCACAATTAACAAAAAAACTCCCTAGTATATCCGTTCGTAGAACATTGGATTAACTAGGGAGTCTTTTTAGTTAAGAGTTAATGTATAGTAAATAATCTTATTCTCACCACAGGCCTATAAATTTCCAATAAGATAAACCTATTGTAAAGTAAACCAACACATTCAACAATGTGTAAGCAAAGCCTATCTGCCACCACTCCTTCTGTGTCACATAACCAGTACCATAAAGAATCGGCCCTAAAGCCCCCCCATAATGAGTCAAACTGCAGCCGTAAGCAGTACATGCAGCTACCATATATGCTAAAACATATGGAGATATATTACCTGCTACGCCAATAGTAAATGCAACTGGCACAAATGCCGTAACAAAAGCTGCCATAGATGCAAATAAATATCGCATAGCAATGCAAACAAATATAATAATCCCTAGAATAAAAATCATATCAATAGACTCAACCGGGATACTCGACTGCATCCATTTAGCTAACCATACGAAAAATTTTTCTTTAGCTAACGATGCCGACAAACCGCAAATAATTCCATACCATAAAAAGGTATTCCAAGCGCCTTTATTATGTAATACATCTTTGATGCTAAACAGATTAAACAATAATGCCAACGCAAAGAACGCTAAAGCAACTGCAGTAGAGTTCAATTTTAGAGTACTACCAAAAGCCCAGCCTAATACCGCTAAAATAAATAGAATTAAAAGAACCTTCTCATTCAACTTCATTGGACCTAGCTCGTCTAACCCTTTTCTAGCTAACTCTTTAAAATTATCAATACCTTTAATTTCAGGTCGATAAATTTTATATAAAAATAAAGGTGTCAATAAAAGAATAATTACACCAGGCACAATCATAGCTAAAGCCCAGTTGCCCCAAGTTATGTCTACCCCCATAACCTTCTTTGCAAAATCTACTGTTATTAAATTAGGAGCACAAGCCGTTATAAATATTCCTGCAGTTGTAAAACTAATTAGGCCTTGTAGCATAGTAAAATAAGCCCCTATTTTTTTACGCCCTGAATTAGGCTCACTACCTAAAGTAGTAGAAATACTTTGAAAGATAGGATAAATAACCCCACCTGACCTTGCAGTATTTGATGGAGTTGCTGGACTAATTAGTAGATCAACTAACGCCATGATATAACCTAAAGCCATAGAACTTTTACCAAAGCGGCCAATTAAGATATATGAAACTCTTTTCCCAATTCCAGTCTGAATAAAAGCCATACCAATTAAAAATGCAATAAAAACTAACCAAACAGTAGTTGTTGCAAATCCGTTAAGTACCGGTGCTGGGCCCACGAATACACTTCCAATGCCAGCTACTATAACAAGAACCTCAGACTCCCCAGCTGGTCGTATTATTATTCCTATAATAGCCGCCAAGTAAATCGCCAAAATATGCATAGTTGCAGAGGTAAGGCCTTCTGGTGGTGGAAAAAAATAAATGATACTAGCTAATATAATTAAAGCGCTCCATTTTATCAATTTGATTGTATCCATAATTATCACCCTTTATCCTCTACACTGACGACAACCCCCTATAAACAATATCTCCCCCCACTATAGTAAGTTGAGGCGTTAATATTTCTTGTCCTTCTTTTTTTACCCCACGAGTATCACTAAATGTAATTTTCCGCTTTTCTAAAGAAAATACAGCTATATCTGCTATTGCCCCTACACCTAAATGCCCTATTTCATCAGCCAGATTCAACCATTGAGCAGGCCTTAATGTACATCGCTCAATGATACTTTCTAAAGAGCAGCCTAAAGCTAAATATTTAGACATGATATAAGGTAAAGAAAACACCGGATCTTTAAAAATAGTCTTAATAGTCAAGTCAGTAGATATAATATCTGGCATAAATCCGTCCTTTATAGCTTTACTAGCTACATCAAAAGACCAATGATTTCCTCCATTTGATGCATCCATAATTACGCCTTTTTCTTGAGCAACTTTGACTTCTTCTAACACCTGTTGATTGTCATCTAATATCGTATTGCCTGTACCTTGAAAGCAATGTACAAATATGTCGTTAGTTTTTAATATAGATGCTACACTTCCTTGGGATAAAGGTGCATCAGTTGTATGTACAGCTAAATGTGTCCCTATAGTTCTTGCTAGCTTTTCGGCCTCAACTAATGGACGTTCTTCCAAATCTCCGACAAGATTCTTACTAAAACGTATTTTCAGCCCCTTAATGATGTTCGGCCACATTTCAAAGACTTTCTTAATTTGATTTAAATCCCAATATTTAGGATCCACATTCTCATGAAATTGCATAGTTCCCAGTCCAGTAGAACAAACATTCAAAAGAGCAAATACACGAATTTTACTTTTAATCACTACATTTTCAATAAATGATTGAACATTAGATACACCTGAACTACCTGGGTCTACAACAGTAGTAACGCCTTGTGGAATAAAGTATAAGTCGGGTTCAAGTCCTATTTCTGTAACCTTAGGAAATACATGAGCATGAAAATCTATTAATCCAGGAGTTACAATTAATCCAGTTGCATTTATTTCCAATGGCGTTTCTAGCAGTTCTTTATCACCTACTATACGCCCATCTTTTATATAAATATCTCTAATTTGCTTCACTCCGTTTTTCGGATCAATCACATAGCCATTAGTAATTAAAATATCTCTTTGCTTCATATATATACACCACCTACTCTATTAATAGCATCACACTACTTTTTCTGTGTATTATTTTTTCCCTGCCCTTTAGGTAACTCCCTAATCAAATCTTTAGAGCGCCCCGCTCTTAAGACATAACTATCAACTGGATGCTCAATTAAAGATTTAATATAGTTACCAATTTTTAAAACTTTAGAAATATCCACCCCAGTTTCTATTCCAAGTTCATCAAGCATATGCAAGGTATCTTCGGCCGATAAATTACCAGCTGCACCAGGTACAAATGGACAGCCACCTAATCCGGCAAAGGCAACATCAAAACAATCTAAACCAGCTTGCATCCCTGCAAACACATTGGCCAATGCCATACCTCTAGTATTATGGAAATGTAAAATCCATTTTACCTCTGGATATGCCTCTTTAATGTCTTTTCCCAATGTATACACCTGCAAAGGATTAGCCATGCCAGATGTATCAGACAAACTAATTTCTTTTACTCCACATGCGAGATAGGCCTCAATAATTCTCTTTACATCTTCTACTAAAATTTTAGATTCCCAAGGTGAACCAAAAGGCATTGATATAGAACCAGATACTCCTATTTTATTTAATTTTGCTTTTTCTACTGCTTCAGAGAAACGACTAACAGTCTCTTCAGGAGTGCAATTTAGATTAGCCAAATTATGTGCTCTACTTGCCGATACATTTAACTTTATCTTTGTACATCCACATTCAATAGCACGATCAACGCCTCTTGTATTTACAACTAATGCTCTATACTCAGTATTAGGATTACGTGTTATTCGTTTAAATACCTCATCTGTATCTGCCATCTGTGGTACTGCTTTGGGACTAACAAAAGAGCCCACTTCAACAATAGGGTAGCCTGCTTCTGAAATTAAGTTAATTAATTCAACTTTTTCGTCTGTTGTTAGTTGCTTGCATTCATTTTGTAAACCATCACGCATACCAACTTCACATAGTATAACTTTCTTAGAAATATTCATATATATCACCTTATTTCCACTTGATTCAATTTATATTAAATCACTTCATTAGCCTTCAACACTTCTAATTCTGCAGCTGTTAATCCTAACCATTCTCCATAAACTTCTTCATTATGTGCACCTAACTCTACACCTGCCCATTTAATTTCACCTGGTGTTTCGCTAAACTTAGGTACAATCCCTGGTATTTTAATCGACCCTAATGGTTCATATGGCACTTCTACAATATTTTCTCTAAATTTGTATTGTGGGTCATTAAAAATATCTTCCGCATCATAAACTAAACTTACAGGAACACCTGCCTCCTTTGCTACCTCTTGTAACTTTTTATATGGCAATGAACCTATCCACGCTCTAACAATGCCATCGATTTCAGTATCATTTTGTACTCGATCCTTCATTGTTTTAAAATGTGGATGTTCTCTCAATTCTTCTTGCTTCATAGCCGTAGTTAAGTATTCCCAAGTCCTATCTGTACTACAAACTAATACTACCCATTTACCATCAGCCGTCTCATACGTTCCTCCCGGACTTGATGAACCTGATAATTTTGGAGAGCGTTGTTTAATACGACCATTTTTATCATATTCCGCACAAATAATTTCCATAAATCTAAAAACACTCTCATACAAACTTACGTCTATTTCTTGCCCTTTACCATGTAATGCATCTCTATGGTATAAAGCCATCATAGTTGAAAACGTAGCATATAAACCTGCAATATAATCAGTTAGAGAAAAAGATGGACTCACTGGCGGTCTATCTGGATAGCCAGTAATAAATGTCATCCCTGAAAATGCTGTGGCTGGTGTTCCAAAACCAGCCATTTTAGCATTTGGTCCAGTCTGCCCATATCCGGTTACATGAGTCAAAATAATATTAGGATTATGCTTTTTCATTTCACTATAACCGATTCCCCATTTATCTAATGTGCCAGTTCTAAAGTTTTCAATTACCACATCGGCTTTTTTTACCATTTCTAAAAATATCTGCTTTGCTTCATCCTTATGCAAATCAAGAGTGATAGATTTTTTATTTCGCCCAGTATTAGCCCAACGCATAGGTGTCCCTTCATGATAAGGACCTAGCCGTCTAAATGGGTCGCCCCCCTTAGGCATTTCAATCTTAATTACTTCAGCTCCAAAATCTGCCATTAAACCTGCTGCAAAGGGAGCTGCAATAACTGTAGATAAATCTAGTACTTTTACTCCTTCTAATAATTTCATGTCTCGCACCTCTTTCTATATTGTGAAATTAAGTTTTTACAATAAGAAATTCTTTAACTAGATATTACCATTTTATCTATTCAATTACAAGAATTTTACTATTCCACATACAGACAAATATTCAATTTATTATTTCACAATGTAAAATTTTTGTTAATTGAAAAATTCATAGTATAATGGAGTTAATATCGGATATATTTTATTAAAAGGAGTCATAATGGCTACTGAAAGCAAAGTTAAAGTTTTAGACAAGGCACTTGATATACTTGAATGTTTCTCTGAATCAAAGCAAGAGTTATCGTTAACTGAATTAGCTGACTTAACGCAGCAATCCCCTAGCACTGCATATCGAATTATAAAAACATTAGAATCTAGACACTTTTTAATTCGCCATGAAAACAAAAAATTTTCTCTAGGTCTTAAATTGATGTATTTAGGAAGTTTAGGAACTGGCTCTGCTATAGAAAGACTAAAAAATCTCGCGCTACCAATCATGAGTAAACTAAGAGAAGAGGTAAATGAAAGTATTAGCATTTACATTCGCGAAGGCAATAAGCGAATTTGCATCACACGCCTTGAAAGTACTAACTCATTACGACAAGTCATACGTATCGGCGATAAATATGATATTAATCAAGGCGCCACTGGAAAAATTCTATTAGCGTATGAACCTAAAACAACCCAGCAAACAATTTTACTTGACGATTTTCCTCAGTGGGAAAAAACTATCCAACAAGTCCAACACGATGGATACGCCATTAGTTCTAGTGAACGTGCTGAAGGCGTCTCTGCCATTGCAGTTCCCATCTTGGGACTAAATAACACGATTTTGGCAGCACTCTCACTTTCAGGACCTACTAATAGACTCTTGGACAAAGATCTTCAAAGCAAAATCGCAGCAGTAATCCACTTTGGTCAAGAAATCTCTAATGCAATACAAAATGAGTCAAACATAGATAATAAATAACAAAAACCCCTATGAACTCCATCCTCAAATGGACCTCATAGGGGTTTGTTTCATATGCAATTATTTACGCATCTACATGCGCTGGTTCTTGCTTATTGCTTACTGGACGATCCACTGTGGATTCATCGTTGAACGCCTCTTTATCAAAAGTGCCCATAAGTTTATCTACAACAATAGCATTAGTCATAGAACCGCTTACATTAAGCATTGTACGGCCCATATCAATAATTGGGTCGATAGCAAGTACTGGGGAAATCATGCCATAGAAAGCACCAAGGCCTGTACCAGATAAAGATACCGAAGCGGCCATAGTCGCTGTACCAGGAATACCCGCAATACCCAAAGAACCAAGAGCGATTACGATAACGCTCATGATATACATAGTTAAATCAAGCTCTACACCAGCAACGCGGGCGATGTAAACAATACAGAGAGCCGGGAAAATACCAGCACAACCTTGCATACCAGCGGTAGTGCCAAAGCTACCTACTGTATTAGCAGTCGCTGCATTAACACCTAAACGTTTCGTCAAGGTATCTACCGTAAGTGGCAATACACCCATGCTGGAACGAGACGTAAAGGCTAAGAACAATGGTGCTCTTGCTTTACGGAAATACATAACTGGGTTCACGCCAAACATCATGAGTAAAATAGATTGTACAATCAACATGATAATAACGCCTACATAAATAAGCACTACGAAGAGGCCCATGTCAGCGATGGCCTGGAAGCCTTTAGTAGCAATCGTGCTAGCTAATAGAGCTAATACGCCATAAGGCATTAAACCGATAACAAAATCAGCTACCCAGGAAATAATCAAATGCAATTCGTTAAAGAATTTTGTAACAAGTTCAAGATTGCTTGTACCAGTTTGTTTAATCAAACGAGCAATACCGCCAATAATAACCCCAAATACTACAACTGCAATAACACTTGTATTCGCCATCGCGGCCACAGGATTTTTAGGAATTAACGCACGGATTGTATCTACCACTGGTGTTACATCCTTCATTTTAGCTGGTGTACCACCGGTTAAGGCCATGCCTTCACCTAAGTGAGCCACCGTACCTAAAGCCAAGCCTACTACGGCAGCAATAGCAACCATAATAAGCGCTACAGCAGCTGTGGAAGTAACCAACTTCTTAAGGTCGGCACTACGATTCATGTTTAAAATAACATGGATAATAGAGATAAATACCAATGGAATTACAAGCATCAAGATTAAATCAATAAAGCCGCCACCGATAAGGGAGAACCATTTTGTGCTTTCTTTGATAAATACAACTTTAGTTGGATCTGTTGGGAATCCTGCAATAAATTGTACAAAGAAACCAAGCACAGCACCAAGAATAGTGCCAATGATTACTAGATTACCAAATGCAACCTTTTGACGCTGTAAATAGTAAATGAAACCTAATAAAGCTGCAAATACTGCGATAATTAGCACACTTGTTAAATTGCTAATCATCAAAAACTGTTGAAAAAATGGAATATCCAATTCCGTTCCTCCTAACTATTCAATTGTGAATGTGACTGAATCATTATAACATAAGTCAATCTAATTTCCTACTGTTCTAGTATAAAATCATAAAGAAATATCTAAATTTCACTATACGTATATGTTATAACAAAAAAACTGTAGCAACTAAAATTAGTTGCTACAGCATTTTACATTCTATCTCTTCACAGAGGTATTAACTTTTAAAAAGTCAAACTTAGTCGACTAAAATAAAGGTTACATTGATTGGACCATGTACACCAACAACGCGAACAAGTTCGATGTCAGCTGTATTGGATGGACCAGAAATATGAACTACATTAGAAGGGAATCCTTCAGGATTTTCCTTATATACTTCAGTCAATTTAGCCATAGTTTGTGTCATACGAGGCATAATTGTCTTCGTATCAATAATAGCAATATGACAAAGTGGTAATAAGCCAATGGAGCGACCACTTTCTTCATTGCTTGGCTGAATAACAGTTGCTGTTTCAGCAATACCAGCAATTGGGAAAGTAATGCCAATTTCAGCTACCTTTGCTTCATCAATATTAGCATCGCGGCCATTAGCACCGACCCATTTAAAGAAAGTAGCTTCTTGAGGATCTATTTTGCTAAAAGCTTCTTCTAATTTATACTCTTCAGCTAATTTAGAAGATGGGTAAATAACTTTACCACCACCACGAGCTTTAATTTCATTTAATAAGGTTTCTACAAGATGTGCTTTATCAGTAGTAATGTACTTAGTACCTACTTTTTCACATTCCACCTTAAACATATCAACTACTTGTTCATGCGAAAGCTCAGAGTACATGTTGGCCTGAGGACCTTGTTCATAAGGAAATGGCACCACATAAGAAGGAATCTCTTTACGACCTAACGCATGAGAAATACGGCTAAAAAATGCTTTACGTTTTGCTTCATCCATTGTTATGTCTCTCCCTTACTTACGTTTTTTACTAGCTTCATATTCAGCATATACATCACGGAATTTCTTGAGTTTCAAGGTATTCATGTCTTTAGCTTTTACCCAGCCACCAACAACTGGAAGGAGTTTAGTCCAATCAGCCATTTGACCGTTTTTACTCATTAATTTCATACCAAGGGCACCAAGTTTAGTACCATAGTCGAAAAGGAAGGAGTTACTAAATACAGTAGCCACTGTATTGAAAATAGCTTTTTCTGCAGCTGGACGTAAATCAGCTTTATCGGCAATATTTACGCGATGCTTACGAAGTAATTCATGGAGTGGAATCTTAACTGGACAATGTTCCCAACATTCACCGCAAAGTGTAGATGCATAAGGTAAATCGCCAGCTTTTTCATAGCCCACAAGTAATGGAGTCAATACAGCGCCCATTGGACCTGGATAAATAGAACCATATGCATGACCTGTAATATGACGATATACTGGGCAAATATTCATACATGCACCGCAGCGAATACAACGAAGCATGGAATTAAACTCGCCACCTAAAATATTGGAACGACCATTGTCGATAATGATGATGTGAAGTTCTTCAGGACCATCTGCTTCACCCTGTTTAGCTGGGCCAGTGATAACTGAGAAGTAGTTGGAAATCTTCGCACCTACAGAAGAGCGAATCAACATTTCCATCATAACATCAAGACCTGCAAAATCAGGTACTAAACGTTCCATACCCATAAGACAAATCATAGTCTTAGGCATGGAGCTACTCATACGGCCATTACCTTCGTTAGAAACAATAGTAATAGAGCCCGTTTCAGCTACAGCAAAGTTACAGCCAGTAAAACCGATATCAGCGCGAAGGAAACGATCGCGAATACGTTTACGTACGAAGCGTGTCATTTCTTCTGGGTCTTCTGTACCTTCATAGCCTAATTTTTCATGGAAGGTATCGCGAATGCGGTCACGAGAGAAATGAAGTGCTGGCACTACGATATGAGATGGTGGGTTCCAATCAGCTGTTTGAAGAATAAATTCTGCCAAGTCAGTTTCATTAACTTCCACGCCAGCTTCCATTAAATGCTCGTTAAGGCTTATTTCTTCAGACACCATAGTCTTACCTTTTACGACCATTTTAGCATTCTTTTCACGCACTACATCCATTACATAGCTATTCGCTTCTTCTGCATCTTTAGCAAAATGTACAATAGCGCCTGCTTTAGTAGCATTTTCAGCAAATTGATTTAAGTAATAGTCTAAATTGCTAAGTACATGGTCGCGAAGATCCGCAGCTTCATCGCGGAATTCTTCCCATTCAGGTACTTGATCTACAAGTGTTTTACGTTTTTCATAGAATACGTCTTGCGCCTTTTGAATGGCCTTCACTTTGAAGTCATTGGCAAGAACATCGTTAACGCGTTCTTTAAACGGGCGTTGATCATATAAAATAGCCATTTTTAGTTCCTCCTAACGACTAGCGACAGTTCAATAATTCAGCAATGTGCATTACGCGAATATGACGGTCAATTTCGCCATCTTTATATAAGCGATCAAGCATACCTTCAATGTTCATAAGGCAAGCTTGGTCAGAACCAGCTACTACATTAGCGCCAGATTCATAAATAGTCATTGCTTTTTCGCGTGTCATAACAGCAGAAATTTCAGGCTCTTTTACAGTAAAGGTACCGCCAAAACCACAGCAACGTTCAGCGCGATGCATTGGCAAGTATTCTAATCCTTTAATATTTTCTAATAATTTCATCGGTTGTTCTTTAACACCCATGAGACGTGTTACGTGGCAAGACTTATGATAGGTTACTTTATCATTGAATACAGCACCTACATCAGTAACACCTAATACGCCAACAATAAATTCAGTGAATTCATAAATCTTTTCACTCAATTTAGCTGCACGATCTAACCATTCTGGCTCATCTTTTAATACATGAGTGTACTCTTCGCGAATGGCGAACGCGCAAGAACCAGATAAGCTTACAATATAGTCAGCATCTTCAAATACTTCAATCGTATTTTTCATCGCTGCTTTTGCCGCTTGATCATAACCAGAGTTCATAAACATTTGTCCGCAACATACTTGCTTCTTAGGCACTGTAATGTCACAGCCTAAACGTTCTAACACCTGTACGCCGGCCATTCCCACATGGGGATAAAACATGTCAATTAAACATTGTGAAAATAAATGAATTTTCATTTCCTCACATCCTCATCTCTTCTACGTACTTACAATGATTGATTACCCACACTTGCGTATAAGATATTCTATTTACTATCGATGCAATCGATTCATAGAAACTCTATTATATCTTGATTCATTCGATCCATAGACATATTTTTTCAAATTCGCACGGAAATCACTACTAACATTATATAGAATATAAAAAATATTGTCCAAATAATTGCGATATTAGCAATCAGGTTATAGTTTATGCAAAAAAGTAATAACTATCATCAATATAAGTAAAAGCGATAATTATTATCATAACTTCCTAATAGCCATCTCCTACATAAAACAACAAAAGCCCTTAGAAATTGTGCCTCAACACCTATCTCTGCCTTTAAAGAGACTGCACTTCATGATATAATCAAACTAGTTGAAATTAGGTACTTTATATCTCAAATAGAGTATTATCAACCTATTTCCAACAACTATTTTGCTTATATTATTTTATCATAATTACTGCGGGAATTTATTTATACTGCATAATTGTTAATTTTCCATGAATTGTGTTATAGCATGAAGCACAAAATATAAATTGTGCTATATCATCAAACACGAAAGGAGATTGTATATGTTATCACGTTCTTTACGTTTAGCCATCTTAGGGGCTACTCTATTCACAACTTCACTGTATGCCAATCAAAGCTTAGCCGATACAGTGGACCAAACAGCTCAAAATGTAACGGCTGTAAGTTCTTTAGTCAACACAGATGGGACCAAGAAAGTACTCACTAAAAAACCAACTGCAGCTGATCAAAAAGCTGCTGCCATTGCAAGCCAACGCAATGCACAGAGCATAGCCGATGCGAAAGCTGCTGTAGAAGCGGAAAAAGCTATTACCTTTGAAGATGTTAAAGACCATTGGGCTAAGCCGTATATTAATGACTTCGTTAAATCAGGTATTTTAGAAGGCCCAGGAGAAGGTGAATTCAAACCTGACGAAGCCTTATCCACTGCTGATGCCGAAGCGCTTTACAACAAGTTAATTGCTGTGACTAAAACTGATATTGCCAACACAGTAGCTAATAAATACAAAGCGAATAAAAAGAAAACTGTGAAAGAGCCTAAGGCTGTTACTGGTGAAACATTACTAGCGCCATTTGCTGGGGAAAGCAAAATCACTCGCCAAGAGTTTGCTCAAACAGCTGCTACCTACGCACAATACAAAAGTGATTTAGAAGAAGTAGCCACTGGTGTAGTAGATAAAAAAGAAAAAAGTAAAAAAACAGTCGCTAAAGAATTAGAAGCGGCAGTAAACTTTAGTGATGCATCTGACATTAGCAGCGAGTATCAAGAATCTATTGGCATCTTAGCTTCTAAAGGTTTTATTTCTTCTGGAAAAACTTTAGAATTTAGACCAACTGAATTCATAACACGCGCTGAAGCTGTTACTATGTTATACCGCATCAAGCATAATGAAGTAGCTCCTGCACCAAAGGCTGTAGAAGCACCAGAAACGGTTACAACAGTGACTAACGAAACCGGCACTGCAGCAGCGACTAAGACTGATGCTAAAGCTGATACTAAAGTAGAAGCTAATGTAGATTCTGCAAAAACAACTGCAGCTGAAACTAAGTCACAAAATAATGCTACACCAAGTAAAACAACAACTACTAAAGAAAGCGCTGTAACTACTACTGATGCAGCCAAAGTATCCCTTGAAAACCGCATCTTCAAGAAATTAAACGGTTTATATAAAACACCGGCTAATTTCCAAAATTATGGCGTTATGTACTGGCAAGATAATCAATTACATGTAGCCTTGAAGAGTGCTGATGATTTAGATACATTGGAAGAAAACATTGCTGATGATAAATCGGTAGACAAAGTAAGCGGCAAAACACTTAAAGACTCTGTAGTCCTTGAGTCTACTAAATACAGTCAAGCAGAATATGACCGTATTGAAGCGAATTTCCGTAAATACTACGCCCAAAAACAACCAGCTGGTGCTGTGTTGAGTGCATATCCATCAGTATTACACAATCAACTCATTGTTACTGTAAATAAAAGTTTTGAATATATGAATGATTCTATTAAAAATGCCTTTGGTACTAAAGTTCATATATTCGTATTAGAAAGTTAATAAGGAGAGCGCCATAATGAAACGATCAAACCTATATCCTCGGGAGTATCGCTATATAGGCTTCCTCGGCATATGGCTATTAATCTCTTACCTATTATTTACTTGGAACTTCCCCATGACAGATACGGTGGAATCCAACTATGCCTTAACTGCGCTTACCATGATGGAGCATAATAATTACATCTCACCGATGATTTATGATGTGTATTGGTATGATAAGCCCATCTGGACATATTGGATGCTTATTGCCTCCTTCAAGCTCTTTGGCGTGTCAGATTTTGCGGCCCGATTCCCTTTTGCCATTTGTGCTATGTTAAATGGCCTAGTCATGTATCTTGGCGTGCGCACCCTCTTCAAGCGGGTGCGCCTCGCTTTGTGGAGCGCCATTATACTGGGGACCTCCTTAGAATTTTGGTATATTAGCCACGCCGTATTGACGGATGGCTTCCTCTTCTTATTTACACAGGGCATTTTCTTTTTTGCCTATAAGGGCTTTCAATTACAAAGTCAGAAGCAGTTCACCTTTGCCTATATTTGTGCAGCCTTAGCCGTCCTCACCAAAGGACCTATTGGGCTCATTTTACCAGGACTTATTCTATTACTCTATGTGCTGCTTTTTAATCGCAAGAAAGAAAATTTAGCCTTACTCTTTGCCCCATTAGGCTTATTAGCCTTCTCTATCGTAGCCCTTCCGTGGTATGTTGTAATGTACAATATTCACGGCATGAATTTCATTGACGAATTCTTAGGCCTGCACAATTATGTGCGCGCTACCATACCAGAACATCCTGAGCAAAATTGGTGGTATTTATATTTCCTCATAGCGCCTGTTTCCATTTTTCCATGGACGGGTCTGACCGTTTATGAGCTAGTACAAATCATTCGCCATAAAGAGTCCCGTCATTGGACTGCCTATGCCCTCACTTGGGGCCTAGGAGTATTCATTTTCTATAATCTAATGGCCACCAAATATTTGACATATACTTTTCTATGTTTAATTCCCTTTGCTGTCATAACGGCACAAGGGGGCTTGCGATTATGTGGTGTTCATGGCCAAGGAAGTACAGATGAGGAGTCAATACCGTCTACCCATGCAGCGAATGTAAAATTAATAGCTAAACTCTTATTCATTCCTTTATTAGCTATTACCACACCAGGTCTAATCATTTTGGTTTATACGCTAGCTTCAGAGCCTACTATGACCTCACCAATGCCAGACAATTTGTGGCATGCAGTATTTGTCATTTTAGTGGCCTTAAGCTTACTCTTATTGCCATTAGTAGCCTCGTATCGACGACACAGTGTAAAAAACATCTTCGCCGGCACAGCTATTAGTATTAGCTTATTCTATTTAGTCTTATTGAATTTATTGCCCCCTTTAGTGCAACAAGCATCTACTAAAGAGTTAGCGCAAATTCTCCCTCTCGAAGCCTCAACACAAGTTTATTACTACCGAGACTATCGAACTTCATTAGTCTATTATAGCGGCCATCCAGTAACACAAATTATCGCCCCTGAGGCAGAAAATGACCTTTGGAGCGAAGGAAAGAATGTAATGCCTACCACCACCATAGAAGGTGCAGTAGAGAAAACAGCTAATGAATCTGATTACATTATACTGGTACCCAATAAATATAATAGCAATTTTACAGCCACTGCTTTGGCCCCTAGAACCTATGAATGGGGTCGCTTAGGTAATATAATTATTTATATGGCCAAATAATATAATTTATCTCTATTTATCGAGGAGTACCTTATGTTTTTATCAAAGAATCACGTAAGAAAAATGATCGCCTTGGCATTAGCCCTCGGCGTATCTCATAGCTTTGTTTATAGTGCAACCCCCAATGTAACCGATGAAGCCGAAGAATCAGCTCAAGCTGTAACGATTACAAAAGCACCAGAAAAAACAACTTTGAGTCCTTTGCTCTCTAATTACTACACTAATGTGAATACTACACAAGCTATGGATAAAGCGAGTCGCACGGCTACAAATGAAGAGCCTCAATCTACAGTAGAAAGGAACCAGAAAATCTTTGGCACTAGCCCCAACAGCTTAAGTAGTGATAATTCTGCTATGTTTGAAGAAGCCCGTAAATATACATTTACTGATGTGCCAAGCGATTTCTGGGCTGCTACCTCCATTGCTGTAATGACTAATAAACAGCTCATATCTGGCTATAATGATGGTACCTTTAAACCAGATAAACCAATTACACGCGAAGAAGTAGCTGCACTATTTAGCAATTTAGTGTCAGAGCAAAATACGGTTATGCTCTCTAGTAGCTTTAAAGATATTACGTCTGATCGTTGGTCTGCCAATGCCATTGAGCGCGTAGCACGCCTCAATATTATTAGCGGCTATGGAGATAATACATATCGACCTGAAAAATTTATGTCTCGCCAAGAGTTTGCCGTTGTAGCCGATAACTACATCCACTACTTAGGCTATGAGTCAGATAATTATGTAAACGAAGAAGACATTCACTTTAGTGATCAAAAATTCGTGGCGCCTTGGGCTCAAGAGGCTGTAAAAGAATTAGCACTCCTCGGTTTCTTAAATTATCAACCACATAATTTATTTAATCCAGAAAAGTACATTACCCGTGCTGAAGCCACTGAAATCACGTATCGCATTACTAACAGTAAAGAAGCGCTCCATTTACGTGAAACTATTTTGCATCAACAGATTCAAAATAAAACCTTAGCCCTCATCGAAAAAACCTTTGGCAAAAGCTATGTGTTTAGACTTCATGGCGCCCTCTTTTGGCAAGATAATAAGCTCATTGTAGCCTTCCAAAGTGGTAGTGACGCCAAAGCATTTGGCGCCGCCTTAGCCTTCTCTAAAGATAAGGACCTAGTGCAAAATGTGGAAGTTAGAAATGGCAGCCTAAACGAGGTAGAGCTCAACAAACTTCAAATCGATGCAGCCTATGCATACAACCAGGAAGAGCGCGCTGGCTCCATCCTAGCCGTTACACCTAATAAGAATGTGAACGGCTTAGTAGTAACCGTCGACCAATTGAGCGACGTAGGGCAGAAGAATTTGAGTAAACAATTTGGAACTAAAGTGGTATTTGCTTTACCTGAAAATGAGTAAAAAATCATAATAAAAAAATAAAAGCGTAGAACAAATTAACAAAAAAGTTCCCTTATCTTATTATCGCGACCATCACTGCGAAGCAGCTGTGTTCGATAAGATAAGGGAACTTCTTTTTTATGCTATTTTCTATTATTTAATGGCTTTGCGAGCTACGCCTGTTTTGATTGCTGTTTCAGCTACGGCCTTAGCCACTGCTAACGGCACGCGTTCATCAAAAGCATTAGCTACTACATAGTCTTCACGAAGATCTTCATCAGCTACAAGATTAGCTAATGCTTCAGCAGCTGCCAATTTCATTTCATCATTAATTTTAGATGCATGAACGTCAATAGCGCCGCGGAATACACCTGGGAAAACGTTTACATTGTTAATCTGGTTAGGTGCATCACTGCGACCTGTACCAGCTACACGAACGCCACATTTCTTAGCCACATCATACATAGCTTCTGGCACTGGATTAGCCATAGCAAATACGATGGAGTCTTCTGCGAGATTTTTGAGGATTTCTTCGGTGAAAGCACCAGCTGCAGATACGCCTAGTAATACGTCAGCACCTTTTGCTACTTCTTCTAAAGTACCAGTTTTTTCCTCTTGACCAAGCAATTTAATAAGTTCAGCTTGTAATGGATCAAGGCGCTTGTAGTCTTTGTTTAATACGCCAGAGCTTACCATTAATGTAATGTCGCGAGCTCCTGCAAGATACAATAAGCGCGCAATATTAGCACCAGCTGCACCAGCACCATTTACAACGATTTTAACCTTTTTAAGGTCTTTTTTTACAAATCGAAGAGCTGCTTCTACACCTGCTAAGCAAGCGATAGCTGTACCATGTTGATCATCATGGAATACGGGAATTTCAAGCTCTTCTTTTAAGCGATTTTCGATTTCATAGCATTTAGGAGATGAAATATCTTCTAAGTTAATGCCAGCAAAGTTTTTTTGCACCAATTTTACAGTGCGAATAATTTCTTCTGTATCTTTTGTATCAAGAACTAAAGGCACACAATCTACATTGCCAAAGCGTTTGAACAATAAAGATTTACCTTCCATTACAGGAATGGCTGCGGCCGCTCCAATATCACCAAGGCCAAGTACGCGTGTACCATCAGATACAACGGCCACCATATTGCCACGGCAAGTTAAATCAAAGGATAATTCTTCTTTTTCCTTAATACGCAAACAAGGCTCAGCTACACCAGGCGTATATGCTACTGACAAATCATGACTATCCTTCAATGGATATTTTGTGCCAGTTGTTAAAAATCCACCTAATTCCAATTTCTTTTGAACTGCTTCTTCACGTACACCCATGTTAAGCCTCCTATAATTTTAAGCTTGGCAAGTTACGGCCATAGAAAATTTCGGCCATTTCTTGTCGTAATAGTTGATTAATATGCTTCCGTTCTTTTGGAGTTAAATCATCTTCGGTAATACCAAAAAGATAGTTATTAATATCGTATTCTTTTAACATCATTTTAGTATGGAAAATATTTTCCTGATACACATTTACGTCGATCATATTGTATAAATTCTTTGTCTTTGATTCAATGAAGTTTTGAATTGAATTAATGCGATGATCGATATAAATCTTTTTACCCTGCATATCACGCGTAAAACCACGTACGCGATAGTCTAGGCTGATAATATCAGAATCGAAGCTACTAATCAGATAATTTAGTGCCTTCAATGGAGAAATTTGCCCACAAGTTGACACATCAATATCGGCGCGGAATGTACTAATACCACGATATGGATGGCTTTCTGGATAGGTATGAACTGTCAAATGACTCTTATCAAGATGGCACACCACATCTTCCTTCTCAATTTCATCTTCTGAAATCAAAATTGTTACACTCGCACCTTGCGGATCATAATCTTGTTTAGCCACATTAAGGATATTAGCACCAATAATGTGAGACACTTCCGTTAAAATATCCGTCAACCGCTGGGCATTATATACTTCATCTATGTATTTAATATACTCTTTTTTCTCTTCTTCTGAGCGAGTATAGCAAATATCATAAATATTAAAGCTCAAGGTCTTTGTTAAATTATTAAAGCCATATAATTTCATCTTTTTTATTGGCTTCACGGATGTTTCCATAGCGTCGTTACACCTTCCTCAATTGAATTCATAACCATTATATCGAAAATTTTCTTTATATTCAAGCGAACTATGCATATAGGACATGTATTATCCCACTAGGTGCATAGCTCACCAAAGGCCTTAACTACCAATTATTTTCGTTCATATAATAAAATTGAACGGTAAATTTGCCATTATCATACGTAGCCAATGCAATTGTACCGCCTGATTTGTCCCGCGGCAAGGCCGGACTGCCAGGATTAACAAATAGACAATCTGATGCATCATAAGAGCCATGATGATGTGAATGCCCTGCCACGCAAAGCGATGCTCCCATAGATCGGCCCAAGGAAATAATTTCCGCCGTCCGATTATAAGGATAAAATTGATCACCATGAGTCATATAAATATATGTGTCCTTATATGGTATCAACTGCTCTCTTGGCTCTAAAGGCTTTTCTCTGTCATTATTGCCGCGCACAGCTATAACTGGCACATCGACTAAGCCTGCCATATAGCGCGCATCATCACCATAATCTCCTGCATGTAGCCATAAATCTACATCCCATAAGGCTGTGCGTTCAATGATGTCATCTACTACATCTAAATAGCCATGGGTATCACTGATTATGCCTATTCGACCAAAGACCTCGTCTTTCGACTCCTCCGCTGTCCTATCAGCCGTCGTAAAACGCACGTCCGTCATTGAACTCACCTCCTTTAATCTAAAAATTATTTCATCTTTGCCAATAATTCTTTTAGCGCCAAGCCCCGATGACTGCGCTTATTCTTTTCTTCTAATGAAATTTGCGCCATAGTCTGCTTTACATCAGGTAGATAAAAATAAGGGTCATAACCAAAGCCCCCGTCCCCGACTGGCTTATCTTGAATTAAACCAGAGCAAGTACCTCGAGCAGTAAACTCGCGGCCATCAGGATACACTAAGGCCAATTCACACACATAATGAGCAGTTCTCTCTTCGAATGGAATGGCCTGTAGATTTTCAATGAGCTTACGATTATTCGCCTCATCATCACAAGCGTCCCCCGCATAACGAGCAGAATGAACCCCTGGCTCACCACCTAATACATCGACAGCTAAGCCACTATCATCGGCCAAGCAAGGTAAACCTGTTGCCTTCATATAATAATTAGCTTTGATGCGCGCATTATCTAAAAAGGTCTCGCCATCTTCAACAGGTTCTGGCACATTAACTAGCTCACCTACGCCTACCACGTCAAGGCCTAAGGCTTCAAAGGCGGCTTTAAATTCACGGATTTTACCCTTATTATGGGTTGCTACAACTAATCTACTCATCCCTTGTCCCTACTCCAATAAGCCGAGCTACATCACCAAGAGCCTCACGTTGCGCTGACATCAATGTATCAGTAGCTTGTTCTGCCAAGTCCAATAAGGTATTTAATTCTGCACGGCTAAACGTACCATGTTCACCAGTGCCTTGTACTTCAATAAGATTGCCTGCTCCCGTGCGAACTACATTCATATCCACTACAGCTTGGCTATCTTCTTCATAACATAAATCAGTAATAGGTCCTTCTTCACCAATGCCTACGGAAATAGCTGCACAGTAATCCCGCACTGGGAATGGTCCTTCTCCATTGTATAAACTGTCTACCGCATCAACCAAAGCCACAAAAGCACCTGTAATAGCGGCGGTACGGGTACCGCCATCAGCTTGAATTACGTCACAGTCCAAGGTAATCGTATGTTCACCTAAGGCGTCTAAATCCACCACAGCACGCAAAGCGCGACCAATGAGGCGCTGTATTTCTACAGTGCGACCTGACTGTTTGCCCTTGGCTGCTTCACGGCTATTGCGAGTCTGCGTCGCTCTCGGTAATAAAGAATACTCAGCGGTCACCCAACCACGACCTTCGCCCTTCATAAAGCGCGGTGCTTTTGCCTCCACCGAAGCATTACAAAGCACCTTAGTGTTACCACATTCTATTAATACTGAGCCTTCTGCATAGGCTGTAAAATGGCGCGTAATTTTTATAGGTCGAATCATATCCGATGTTCTGCCATCAATTCTCATAATTGTCACTCCTAATAATAAATTCTTCGACTTATATTATACCATATGAAGAAATGCAAACTTTAATTTTACCTGCCCATTTTACAGATTATATAAACCCTGTAGACTTATAAAACTTCTTGCACATCCTTCATAGGGTCCACTACTACATAGCGGTCTGCACCGCCTATTTTCTTAGCACGCCACGCTTCCTCATAGGCATCGCGACGACATGCCTCATCCGCTTGCCAAGGGATGAACATGGCAAATACATGCTGTGCTCCATATGGGCCATGGTAGCTACTAGAATCAATACTATGCCAACCGACCTTATCAGCATAGAGGCGAATGCGCTCGGACCGCTCCTCCGTAATGCCCGTCTCATCATAGTAAATCTGGCGTCGATCCGTCCAATAATCACCTAAGCCTAGTAGCATCTGCGCCTGAAGTTCAAAGCGCCCACGCCACTGTGTATGCCATCGCTTTATAATATCATCAATGTCCCGCGTTACCTGGTCTTTTTGCTTATAGCGATTGGCATCGAAAGCAGGTTCTATAACTTGACTATAATCTAGTCCAGCCAGAGCCAATACCACAGCAGTATTTACATAAGGCAAAGCCTCCTGCACAGAATAGCCACCTTCAAGAACAGCAATTTTAGATTGGAGCATATCTGTAATCTTCGCATATCCTTTAGCCGTCACTTCCATATTCGCTAAGGGGTCACTAAAATGATTATCCTGCCCTGCTGAATTAATAATTAACTCAGGGCCAAAATCCTCAAGCATAGGAAGCACCACTTCTTGTAGTACTTTTTGTATCCCCTCATCACCCGTCCCTGGTGGCAGTGGAATATTAACTGTGCCACCAACTGCCTGTGGACCACCAAATTCATACATAAAACCAGTGCCAGGATATAAGGTGCGCCCATCTTGATGAAAGGAAATATACAAAGTATCTGGGTCATGATAGAACACATCTTGTGAACCATCACCATGATGAACATCCGTATCCACTACAGCCACTCGTTTCACTCCATAGTGACGGCGCAAATAAGCAATCATTATGGCTTCAACATTGACTGTGCAAAAGCCACGAATACCATGCACCATAGTCATGGCATGATGTCCAGGAGGTCGCACTAAGGAAAATGCGCGGTTCACCTCTCCTTTCATGACCGCATCAGCTGCCACTAAAGCGCCACCAACCGAGACGCGATGTGCCTCTGTCACCCAAGCCTGCAGTGATGGTGCCCCCACATGAACGCGCTCAATATCACTCCATTCAGCTAAGCGCGGATTATATTCTCGTATTGCCGGATGCTCTAATAAGCCTTCCTCTAGCAACTGATCTCGTGTATATAACAAACGTTCTTGTCTCTCTGGATGCGTACTTGAAATTTTCCAATCAAAAGCTGGGAAAAATACAAGTCCTAATTTATTTAACATGATATTTCACCCCCGCTGGTCGCTGTGCTCTTACGGTAATCAAACGATGCATAGACTGCCACCCTTCAATAATAGGCACATCTTCACTATAAATAATTTCACAACTATCGGGATTCGCCAAACCAAGACTCGTTGCCTCTTGCGCAATCAATTGTGCGGCTAAGCTTTTTACATCCTCTAAATTACGCATCCCATCGCCCTTGCTGTGAAGGCCTAATTCTGGCACAACTAAGGTATTTTGAGCCGTATCTAAATGCACGGTAATCTCCAATGTTTCCTTCGCTAAGGCTGCTCCGATGGCATTGGCCACTGCCCCCGCATCAGGAATTGTAACTGGCAAATTCATCGCCTCGCCCACCAAAGGTGCCAAGGCTGTTGCTGTGCCACCAACACCTACAATATGCTCCGGCACAAATTGGTTAGGATTTACAATATCTGCCACCACATAAACAGGCAAGCGATTTTCTTCTTCCACAGCTTCAGCTATGCCACGGTCAATAATATCAATAGCTTGACGAACGACTTGCTCTGCTACAGCATGAGGAGTTTCACCTAATTCTTTACCTAATGCCTCATAGCCTGCCTTAGCTTTTGCTACATCACCATAATTAGCTTTTCCCAATACTAACAAAGCATCACCTAATGTAGGCGCTTTGCCACCTAAAGCTAAGGATGGTCCAATGCGCATAGGCCCTACTTGCAATTCGCCCTGTTCAATATGAACTAATGTTTCGCCGCCAATACCAACAGATTTAACTGCAAAGGAGCGCACTGCGCTAGGATATTCTCGAATCGTCGCACCACCTCGCGCCATCAATGGCGTATTGCCACGCCACAATGAAATATCAGTAGTAGTGCCACCCATATCAAGAGCTACTGTCATGGCCTCAGGCATTTCATGCAAAGCCCCTATACCTAATACACTAGCGGCAGGGCCAGTAAATACAGTTTCTACAGGCCTCTCTTCCATCGTGTGCAGCGGTAAGGCACCACCATCAGCTTTTAATATATAAATGGGAGCATCCTTGTGATACGCTACTACAGCTTCACTAACAGCTTTGGAAAATCCCGCAAAAACAGAGCTAACTGCACTATTAAAGTAGGCACTAATGGTACGTCGTGGGAAGTTTAACGTACCACTTAAACGAGCCCCTTCTGTAACTAAATCATACTCTACGCCTCGTAAATACGCCGCTACACCTTGCTCTAATTTAGGATTGCGAACGCTAAATTTGCCTGATACAGCTGCACATTGTGCCTTTTTATGTTCTAACGCAAGCTTCAAATCGCGCTCACCAATGGTGCGCACTAAGGCCCCGCGATGGTCTGTATAGCCGCGGAGTATAATGGGCTCTACTGGCAATATAGGTCTAATATCCATACCTGGCCCAGGAATGATATATAAATCGACTATATCTTCTTTTTTATTAATCAAGGTATTGGTAATAATTGTAGTAGATAAAGTAATCCGCTCTACTTTTTCTGGAATCACCACTGATTTAATACCAGCTAAGGCCTCAGTGATCCCTTGTAATAAATCATCATGTGTGGTGCGGCACTTATGGCTCCCTAGCAATCGCCCCTGCTCTACTACGACGGCATCAGTAAAGGTGCCACCTACGTCAAGACCAATTAACATATATACCTCCTACTCTTCTTCCTATCAGCAATAAAGCAAAAAGAGGCCCTCGGGCCTCTTCTTATGCTTTTTTAGAAACAGATGCAAAATTTTTAATAATTACAATTGGCGTCATTTGGTCATCATTGCCAAATGGATTGTCAATCAAAATTCGAGCAATTCGCTTAGGGTCCATGCCACGGCTTTTGCCGAGTACAGCAGCTCGTTTCAAGTCATTTACGTCAGCTACAACAGCTCCATAACTACCTGTACGCTGTACAATATGCTCCGCTACTTTATCTGGATCCTTAGGCCCATATACAATATGTTTGTCAAATGGTGGCATAGTACCAGTTACATCATCAGTTAACGATGCCTGACGAGCTAATTGGTAAAATACGCCAGATTTTCTAAACACTTTAGCAATAGCGCCAATAATAAATGCGCCTAATACTTTCCATTTACCATCTAATTCCATAGCGGCCTGCATGCCATAAATAGATGCCATAGACCCTTCTGGCGGAATAAAGCGGCTAATCAAGCGAGCTTGCCAAGTTGGTTTTAAATCTTCTGGACGTGTAAAATGCCCTTGTGTAATAGCCACTACTGATTCAGCGACACATACAATATCTTCTGGTCCAATAATATCCCCTGCATAAGCTACAATTGCATCTGCAATATCATCGCGATGTGTCAAAATGCGCGTTTGAACAGGGATTAATTGTAATTCTGCCATTATACATCTCCTCCTATCGTAACGCGTGCTGTAATTCTTCAGCAGTTAAAACAATGCGATTTTTTGAAATATGCCAATCAGAGCGACCAACGACTTGGTACACAATATCAATATTCATATCAGGGAAACCAGCTAAATCTTTGTGGATGTTGCCATTCTTCGCATTGAAGATGAGGCGCAAACGCACTATGCCACCTTTGTGCGCTTCAATAATTTGCGCTTTCCAATAGCCATCATGACGTTCTGCATTAGCATCAGTAGTCCAAGACTGAATCCATACATTGTCAAACTGCTCTTGTGGCATTAAATGACGTGGGTATAAATCCATAATCGTCCCATTTTGACGCCCTTTGTTAACAAAGGGAATATCGCAAACTAAAGTAACCTGATGGAAGTTGATGTCTTCTACTTCAAATTGCGTGCGGCGCTTTGTGAGCATAGTAATTTGCTCATCCCCTTGGCGCCAAGAATAAAATCGAAACGCTAAAAATACAAGTGCAATAATAACTATAATCGCTACTATTACATTAATTAATGTGTAAATGTACATACTGCCACTCCTTACAGTGTAATTGACGCAACGCGTATTCAGCCTATAGTGTTATCTCCCGAATAGAAAATTCACCAGCTGGAATTAAGCGCTCTGTCATTCGTTTTGCTAAGTCAATATCTTTAGTAAAGCAAATGTCTAAGTTACCTTTTGTGCGTTTAGGATTTAATAAATCATGACCTTCTAATAAGCCCTTCACTTCTTGAGCCGTTTCATAAGAAGGATCTACATACACAACTTCAGGACCTGTAATTTGCTCCATTAAAGATTTTAAAAATGGGAAATGCGTACAGCCCAGCACAATAGTGTCTGCACCTCGGCCTGTACTATCTGCCAAATAGTCTTTCACAATACCTGTAATCATTTCGTCATTTGTATGCCCAGCCTCAATTAAATGAGCTAACTCTGGACAAGCTTGTTCATACACTGAAACTTGAGGTGCCAATTGAGCCGCTTCCTCTTTATGCTTGTGACTATTAATTGTCGCCGTAGTAGCCATAATAGCAATAGACTTTTGAGGGCTAATGTCAATAGCCGTACGAACTCCTTTGCTCACACCGACTACAGGAAATGAAAAGGTTTTCTGTAATAAATCTAATGAAACCACCGAAAATGTATTACAAGCCACAATGGCCATCTTAACTGGCACAGTATTTAAAAAGTGACCAATGCGCATAGCAATCTGACTGATTTCTTCATTAGGTCTATTACCTACTGGATTATTAGCATTGTCGCCTACATAAATAAAGTCTTCATGCGGAAACATAGTGCGTAATACCGATAATACGGTTAATCCGCCAATACCGGAATCAAATACGCCAATTGGTAGATTTTGTTTATTACCCCGTTGCTCTCTCGCTTGCATCATAATTAGCTCTCCTTCGCTTTGTCTGCCATAGGCTTGTAATAGGTATCAGGAAGACGTATAATTTTGCCCGTTTCCTTATCAGTGAACACATTTTGCGTTTCCCCTATAGCAATTAAAGCGCCATCGGCTTCGCGTAAAATGCGATATGTAAATACACATTGTGCTCGACTGATCTTGGACACGGTCACTTCTACAGTCAAAATATCATCAAAACGCGCTGGCTCCTTATATTCACAAGTTACTTTAGTGATTGGAAATACGATGCCATCATTCATCATATCCCACAAGGTGATGCCACAAGCACGGAAAAATTCTACGCGTCCCATTTCAAACCAACGCAAGTGGTTTGTATGATGGACCACTTCCATCATGTCCGTTTCATAGAAACGAACCCGTAACGATGTGGTAAACATAATTAACTCCACCTCTTGCCATAATAAATAATCTAAATTTCATTGTACGCCACTCACTGAATGGTGTCAAACATTTATTGTAATCCCCCATGGCCCAAAGCTATGCATTGTTCCTTAGTAATTTTATAATCTGCGGCTAATCGCGGTAAAAATACATCAAATGCAGTAGGCTTACTAAATAATACGCCACCAGGTAAGCCCATAATCGGTGTACCATCTGCTAAATACGCCATGCATACCATAGAACCTGGCAATACTGGTAAACCATAGGTAATAAACTCACTACTTACTTGGCGAATCGCTCCTGGCGTCAAGTCATCAGGATCTACGCTCATGCCACCAGTACAGAAAATTACATCCACATCACTGGCTTTAACACGCTCAATAGCTGCCACTATGGCGTCTGTATCATCGGTTACAATCTCATGTGCCACTACAGTCATGCCATACTCAGCAATGCGCTCTTTAATAATTGGTGTAAAAGCATCCGCTATACGACCTGTAGCCACCTCGCTACCAGTGGTCACAACGCCAACGCGAGACCGCGTATAAGGCAAGACCTTAAGAATAGGCTCGCCATTCCATTTTGACTTGGCCTCGTCCCATTGCACGCCGTCTAGCATTAAAGGAATGCAACGCATGCCGGCCACCACTTCGCCTTGCTTTACCGCTTGCCCATGCCATTTCGTGACAATTGTCAAATCACCAATGCTATTGATACGTAATAATTCAGGCAGGTCGATAACTAATAGCCCATCCCACTGTGCAATAGCCTCAATTTTACCTTCTCGAACTGGTGTAGGTAATATACTTTCGTTAGCACATAGAGAGTATAAATGCGCTGCCACATCTTCTTCATGTATTTTATCTGTGTCCGACTCATCCATAACAAAAATATGCTCTTTCCCCAATTCTAATAAAAAAGGAATATCTTTTTCTTCAAGGCGATGTCCACGGCGAAAGGGCGTATCTTTTACCTTCCCGATTACTATGCGAGCTATATCATGACAAAGCACTTCACCAATAGCCTCTTTTACATGAACTTTTTTCATCGTACGTCCTTTCCATTCCGAATCAAATAATACAGTCTATATAATCCTTGTCTTATATTTTACTATATATATAAGATTAGATATAGTTTTTTATGCTCTTATATGTAAATGTTTTTCACACTTATGCATATATATGTACAAAATCCATCGCATCTAGCTCTAGTTTCAAGAACTGTGATACTTAATTTTAAACGCACAAAAGCCTCGGCGTTAACCGAGGCTTTTGTGCTTGAGAAAAAAGAGAGAGAGAACATTTGAATCACATTCAAATGTTAAGGGGCTTTGGGGGTTGCCCCAAGATATGATGTTCATCACATCTCATAGCAATTATAACAAACTAGTTTGAAATTGTAAACATCAGTTATGCAATTTTTGCATTTTTTTATTCTATATTTTAAAAATTTGTCTCTATAGAGAAAACTTTTTCATTATATATGTACAAAAGTCTTTTTACAAAAATCATTTTGCAAAATTTGTCTTTTCTAATTGGATTACTCTTTGCTCCCGAACTTTTTAGCGCGCAAATCAGCATGTGCTTTTTTAAACACAAAAGCATTGCGAATATGCTCGCGCATAGCTTGTTCAGCCTCTTCAGGATTGCGATGACGAATAGCCTTCATAATGCGATCATGCTCCGTATTACATAAATCTGTCCGGTCTTGATCCATCGTGCTAATGTACATGTCGCGATTGACCATTTCCCGGAATTCGCCTAAATAGTCCATAACGCGATCATTGCCAGAAAAGAAGGAAATCAATGTATGGAAGCGGCTATTAATTTGAACGCGCTCTTCTGCATTTGTTGTAGCCAAGCAAGCATCACATACAGCCTGTAATTCCTCAACTTGTTCATCAGTACATACTTCTGCGCAAAGACGAGCACCTAAGCCCTCCATAACTTCACGGCACTGATACATGGCAATAATTTCCTCTGGAGTATACCCTTTAACAGTTACACCCTTCCAAGGCTTAATTACCACTAAATTATCTTTAGCAAGCTTACGAAATGCCTCTCGAACTGGCGTAGCACTTACATTTAATTGCTCCGCAATTTTCACTTCATTAAGCTTCACCTGTGGCTTCAATGCGCCTGTTAAGATAGCCCGCTTTAAAGTCACATATACTTGTTCACTAAGTGGCAAGCGACCAATCGAGTCGATTGTGTTCAATTGATACTCTTCTTGTTTACCCATATTGACCCTCATCTTTCATTCTTCAACACGCCCTAACTGAATTTTGATTTACTAATGAGCAATAAAAGAATAAAACTTCCGTTCTTTTAAATGACAGCTTTCACAACTTATAATATAATATATAGGTAATACAAAAAGTAATTAACGTGCCCTTACTATTCACAGTCTATATATATCATTATAATATTAATTTATTACATTATATCTACAAGTACGGGGTACGTCAACTTATGACACGGGAGAGTTTATATGAGTCGTTGCTTAATCATTATTAATCCCGTCTCTGGAGGGGGGCGGGCTTGTCAGTATGCCATGGAACTTGAATGGCAACTGAGTACCCTCTTCGAACATATGGAAGTAAAATTTACCACCAAAGCTGGTGATGCCACTGCTTTTGCCAGAGAAGCTACGAAAAGCGGATATGACTCCGTATTTTGCATGGGCGGGGATGGCACCATCAATGAAACCGTAAATGGCATTGCCCAGGGGGGCGGAACTGCCAAATTTGGCTTTATCCCCGTTGGAACGGTCAATGATATGTCTCGTGCCTTGGGCATTCCACTAGAGCCTCTAGCGGCCATTAGAGCGCTTAAACAGAGTAAAATTAGACGTGTTGACATCGGCCGTTGCAATGATCAATACTTTTGCAATAACATCGCCGCTGGTGTGATTCCTAAAGTGGTAGAGGAAGTAACTCCAAAAGAAAAACAATTGCTAGGACCACTCGCTTATTTTGTGAAAGGTGGCCAAGCCCTGTTCACCACCAAAGACTACAATTTCCACATCAAAGCGGAGGAGCATGATTTTACGGTGCGCTCGCCACTAGTTTTAGCCTTGCTCACCAATGTGGTGTCTAGCTTTGAAAAATTTATGCCTGTAGCTGCTGTCGATGATGGCTACATGCGTATTATTATCTTTAAAGAGTATTTTCTCATGGACGTGCTTCGCATTGTACCATTAATTTTGCGCGGCTCTATTTATAATTCTAAATATGTAACGATTTTAAAAGTCCGTAAGGCTCAAATCACTTTACTAGAGGATATAGAACTACCTACTAATATGGACGGCAACAAAGGCCCTTTAATGCCTGTAGATTTAGAAGTTTTACCAGGATTTTTACAAGTATATGTGCCTGATCGGCGCCGAAAATAAAGAAAAAGCCCTGCAGTGGATTTCCCACTGCAGGGCTTTTTTCTTGTTACCCGAAATATGGAACATGATAGTTGTAAGGGAATCCATAATCTATTAGGGGATTTAGGGATTGTTTACGGAACCCCCTTACAACATATCAAATTAACCTCGACCAGGAATAACGCGTACACGTTCAATTGTTGGGTTGCCATCTTGACATCCAGGACCAGTTAAACCAATAGCACCATCAGCACCATTAATAGCTACGCCAGACTTACTAGCAGCACCTTTAACTCCAATCGCACAGTCTTTACCATCTGTACCAGCAGGATCACCGATAGTAAGGTCATTAGCTAAATCAACTGTAATCTTACCTGTTTTAGGGTCCGCCGAGGTTGCAATGAGCTTTTGTACCTTTATCGACGGATAAGTCCATGCCTTTAGCTGTTAATTACTTAATATTATTTAGTTATTTTTATAGCATCGTGAATATTAAATACAAAAACCTCTTAATCCTAGATATGAGCCAAGCAGAAAGAACGCTAGATTAATTTTTTCTACTTGCACTCAATCACCTATGATTAAGAGGTTTAATACTATCTGTATTTAGTTTTATAACTTGATCAACTTTATTTCAAGGACTTTTCCATCCAAATATGAGGGCAACCTTCATCATCGAATTCATTCCCATATGCTGCATAACCTAATGTCTCGTAGAAGCCTTTCGCCTGTACTTGTGCTGCCAAACGAATGCGACTCCCCCCAATGGCCTTTATTTCTCTTGCTGCATCACGTAAAATATGAGCACCAATATTTTTGCCACGAAATGCTTTAACTACAGCGACACGGCCAATAATATAACCTTGTTTAGCTTCTGGTTCCGATTTAACAAAGCCTTCCGCTACAGCTTGAGTCTCCTTGCTAGTTATATCATGGACATCTTCTGCGGATTTTAAATTTTCTATAACATCCGTCGTTTTTAGGTCTTCGGTTCCATCTGCAGAATCTGTAGACTGTAAGACTTCTATCTCATCTGCAAAGTCTGTAGTTTCTAAATCTGATACTTTTGCACTTGTTCGCTCTTGTTCACTTTCTTGTTCCTCCGCTACATTAACTACAGGGTTAGATGCTGCAGATACAGAACTAGTCTTAGAGTCTGTAAGTACTACATCGTTTCCTTCTGTTGTATGCTTAGATTTCGTCCTTGGCAAAGTACGCCACTCTAAGCCATTATCATCTTCAGGGGACTCATGCCATTGAGCATTCCACTCACTACTAGGCAAATCTTGCCAACTTGGTAGCTGATTTTGCTCGCTAGAACTCTCTGAACTCTGATTCCCCTCGTCCGCACTAATTTCTTGATTTTCTTTTTGTTTTTTTGTATCTTCTGGCTTTTTTTGCGTTTTAATAGCTTCTGGCTCTTCTTGGCTTCCCGCTAGAGATACTTCTGTAGGTTCTTCACCATGACTACTGCCATCATCTTCGAAAAAACGACAAGTTCCAATAGGTATATTGTCTACAAACGCTACTATATGGGTTGCCTTCGCATCAATCTCGTCAAATTCATTGACAAAACCTTGTTCCTGCATAAACACTTCCGTTCGTACAGTCCGTGCTTCATCTGGCAATTTATGGTAAGTTCTGAATTCCAAAATCATCTATTTAAGCTCCTCGTCATTTTTTTAGTGTCATATATATTATATCTATTATACTATGTGAAACCAAAGACTTGTAGCAAAATTATTTTTCTCAGTTTTACCACAGCCTTAGGGGGACTTTATTTAAACACAAAAGTATTATACAATTCGATTATTTTCTATGAATTAACATCCACATTTTAGATTAAATCTCTCACTTTTAAGATAATTCTATATTGTATACACAAGAGCCATCCCGAACATTACGCAATTTTACTCTATGCTTTGTTTGAATTTGAACAATGTCTTCAAGAAAAATAAAATAACAACTCCTACTCTGGGCAAATAGCCCCTCAACTTTTGTAAAGAGATAGTAGACCTATAGCACCTACACCAAAAATTGAGACAATAATTTTCTTCAAGAAATTGACTCTATCTTATCGATTGCGAATCATAGATGGAATAACACCTACAGCACAGAAAACTGTAAATACAATAAAGGAATATTGAATATTTACCAACAATAATTCCGACGTTCCTGGCGCCATCCCCGCAACTGTGCGTGATAGAATGGACGCCACAATAGCCATACTAAAGACTTGACCAAATAAGCGTACCGTACCAATAACGGAACTAGCAAAGCTAAAATATTTAGGTGGCACTGAACTCATAATCGCATTATTATTTGGTGCGGAGAACATAGCGAAGCCAACACCGATAATAATTAGGCTAGTAATAATTATAGCCATAGAACCTATATGGGTACCATATAAAATGACTACTAAGCCGGCTGCTATAACAGCCATCCCTATGGATGCCAAGAGAGCGGAACCGTATCGATCAGACAATGCACCCGTAACTGGCGATAATACAGACATAACGATGGACTGAGTTAATAGCACCAGCCCCGCTGAGGCAGAGTCATAGCCCATAATCATCTGCAAATAAAGAGATAATAAAAAGCCAATCGCAAATGTAGCACTGTAATTTAACATCGCTGCTAAATTAGAAAATGCAAAGGTCTTATTTTCTAAAAAGATTCGCACGGGAATCAATGGCTTTTCAACCTTCGCCTCATGCCAAATATACACAGCACCTACTACCAGGCCAGCGAGCAACGCATATTTAGCCCACCATTGGTTCACAATTTCAGACAGACCATACATAACAAGTATTAGTGTAGAGCCGTAAAGTAAAATACTAAACCCATTTAAGTGGCCTTCACTTGCTAATTTCCAGTTTTCTTTCATCCACGCTAATGTAAGCAAGAATGCGAGTGTTCCTAAAACAGCAATGAAGTAAAATATACTGCGCCAGCCAAATTGATAGTTTAAAAAGCCACCTACAACTGGTCCAACGGCCAAGCCAATATATACCACAGAAGCCACAAGCCCCATAGCGCGCCCTCGCTTTTCTACAGGATAGGCTTGCGCCACAATAGCCGTGCCCGTCGCAAATATCATGGCTGCACAAACACCTTGTAATATACGAAGCCCCATGAGCATTTCAATTGAATTGGTAAAATGGATTAAAAATGATACAACTGCAAACCCGCCAGTTCCCATAAGATACACCGAACGCTTGCCAATTCGGTTGGCCAATTGCCCCATAGGCAATACGCAGATAGCGCAAGTTATAAGAAATATTTCAATAATCCAACTTAAAGCGGACGTTCCAACTAGAAATTCACGCCCCATATCAGGTAATGACAATGTAATCGAGCTGCCACAAAAAGGTGTTAAAAATGACCCTATCATAACGGCAATTAATATTTTATTTTCTTCCTTTAAAGCCAATACTATGACCTCCCATTCAGCAGTATGTAATGAATTATCCCAAAACTAAGAATTCGTAAATAAAAGGACCTAGATAACTAAGGCTACAGATAAGCGCCTATAATGCAAGAGTTAATAAATTCTTACTATTAAAGGTGCCCTCTCAGAATGCCCCTACTCATCTAAGTCCTTTTTTATTTAATTATAAGCCCCCAGAAAACGCCCTACAGTATAGAGTATAGATTGTCTATAAATTTTATATAGAACACATACATGCACATACATCCATAGAGTCTAACTCTTCATTTGACTTATTGCCATCTACAAGTAAAGTTAATTTACTAGTATATGGATTTAACATCAACCCATGAATTTTAACATCACTAGGAATCAATGGATTTTGACGAAGCTGTGCTACTGAACGAATTACGTTTTGTTCAGAATGGCAGAAATTATTAGCCCAGCGATCCATTTCGCAGCGAATCATAGAAATAGCTTCTGGCTTAATGCCACGTTCTACCATGCGCTCAGCCAATTCATTAGGACATGTTTTTTCCATGCCACAATCTTCATGGCCTACGATAAAAATCTCTTTAGCGCCTAATTCAAAAATACTTACAATAAGACTGCGGATTACATCGCTAAACACATCGGTAATGCAGTTGCCAGCAACGCGAATCACATTAGCATCACCACGATCCACGCCCATTGTTTTTTCAAGCAAATCAACCAAGCGCGTATCCATACAAGTCAAAATAGCAATATGCTTTTGTGGCTTCTTTGCCGCATGAGAGCCTTCCTCACCATGTTCAGCTAAAATATTTTCTACATACGTCTCGTTTGCTTTTAACACATCATCTAAAAAAGACATGAATCATACCTCCTTCATCAGTAACACACCTGACTAATGAACCATATTTAATATAAAAAAGAGAAACACTTCAAAATATCTTACACCAGCCCATTCCTTTCAGGGCATACAAACCTCGATGTTTAAAACATTTAGAAATATTTCTCATTCACTATTAAACTCATGGAGCGGCCGATGGGAGTCGAACCCACCTCTACGGCTTGGGAAGCCGTCGTTCTACCGATGAACTACGGCCGCAAATGTCTTTCTATATTTTATCAACTTTGCAGAAGTTTGTAAATAAAAAAATCATCAACAGTACTTTACGAAGCCCCCTAGGGCCAAATAGTTCATATAAAAAAGCTCGCCAATATATTGACGAGCTTTAATTTAATCTCTTCTACGCACTCAAAATTATTTACACTAAGCGCTTGCGCATCCACACTTTACGGCGATGGCGTAACTGCATATAACGGGCACGATGGACAATATTTTTTAAAATAATAGCCACCATAATAAAACAAGCACCTAAGAATCCTTGTTCATCCATCACTTCACCAAGGAAAACAAACGCCATAACAGCGGCAAACACTGGCTCCATGGAATAAATGAGGCCAATCTTGGACGGAGTAATATAGCGTTGTGCAATCCCCTGCAAGGTAAAGCAAATAGCACTGCATACAATACCTAACCCTAAAACAGCCCCCCATTGCAAGCCAGTCTGCGGCAAACGAGGTTCTTCAAAAATAAAGGAACTAATAATGCTAAATAAAGCAATCGCTCCAAATTGCAAAATACTAACTAAGAAAATATCCTTATCGCGAGCAACACGACTCATAAGCAAAATATATATGGCATATCCCAAGGTTCCCCATAGACAATACAAAGCACCTATATCAAAGGATAAGCCTTCTTTTACGGTAAATAAAATAAGGCCAAAAAACGCTAAGGCAATACTCGACATAGTCATGCGTGAAGGCCATGTACGACGCCATAATCCTTCTAAAATAGGCACAAGCACCACTGTAGTGGTCCCTAAAAAAGCTGCTGTAGACGCCGCCGTATGTTTTACCCCTGTAATTGTGCCAAACAACGAAATATATACGAGAAAGCCTAAGCCAAAGCCTTTTAAAATTGTCTTCTTTGTACAATTCTTAAACGATTTATAAAATATAGGAGCCATACAGAAAAAGGCAATCCCAAAACGCAATGCCATTAGATTAAAAGGATCTACACCTGTTAGTGAAATTTTCATCAATAAATAGGACGAGCTCCACGCAAACGTCACAAATAACATCATCCATTCTGCTTGCTTAACCGACATAACAGACACCTCTGCACCTTACTCAATACGAAAGTCATACTTTTACAGATATTACAAAGAGTTTATTGCCATTAGACAATAAACTCTTTGTGTGATTTAGTACATCTAGTCTATACTAAGTAATTAGCAAAAACAACCTTATTTTTTTCAACTATTCTAAAATTTCATACAAAACTATGCCTTGTTCATCTGTAACGGACATTCAGCCAGAGCAATGAAATAGTAAAGTGGATTTGAGCTCCTTCTATAACTAAATAGTATAGTGTTAGCAGCCCCATTATACCTAACGGTATTACAATCCCATATAATACATACTGTATAGAATGATAGCCTTTTATATTAGCCAGCCTATTTTACAGCCTGAGCTTGACGAATTTTCTCTGCTATTAATTCCTTACCCACTCGTTGGTAATCTTCAATCATATGATTCACCAAATTCATAGCATGATCATCAATATCTACATAATTCATGCTACTCTTTAAATCTTTAATATATTCCGTAGTCGCTTCCAAAAGACTCTCATGACGCCATTTTAGTTTAGCCCCGCCAAAGAAGCACTCCCCTACTTCTATACAATCCGTGTCAATGTACATATCATAATCACTTAAGCTCGAATAGCTCCCACTTCTAAATTCTTTCATAATACCTGAATTAGTGCTATTTTCTTCAAATTCACTAAGTAGTTCTAAAAATGGATCTGGTAAAATTTCAAATTTAGTAAAATTTTTCGGTAATCCAGATTTTCCAATCGCTGCCGCCTGACTCTTAAAGTCTTTGAGCATAGTTTCAAACTTCTTATTTAACTCATAAATAAAGCCACCGCGCTCTTGTATATAGTAATGTCTTAATTTATCTAATTTATATTTTACAAACACTTCTAGAATAAAGCGACGATATTGGGAGTATACATAACGGTCAAACAGAGCTAGCGCTGCTTTTTCCGCTTTACTGCTACTAGAATATTCGTAATTGCTATAACTACCATAAATAGCCTCAGGAAAATCAACGCTATACTGATTGGCATCAAACTTTACGTCAGCTCGACTTATTTTTTGGATTCCCTGTAATTCTTTCGTAAGATCTGATTCTAATGTTCTAATCAAAGAGCCTATATCGGCCTTCACTACATTGGCTCCTTTTACAAGAGAAATGGCTTGTGCGGGACAATCAGCGATAATTTCTTTAGCTTTACTAAGTTGCTTCCCTTTTAATACTACCTTACTTTTAACTTTAGCCTTCCCTTCAGCTGTTTCTTCAACTAAATCAGCAGCGCCTAAACAAGCTCCACAGCCCACACATTTAGACTCATCAATATGTAAATACTCCATGATATCCTCCCACTTACCCTTGTAGTGCTTTTTGCATAGTCTGCCCAATTTCGACAGCAGTTTTAACTTCACGAGTTATTTCATTATCTTTTGTCAAAATTGGAGCATCAATGAGTTGTTTAATCGTCTGTACTAAATTCATGCAAGTCATGAGCACATCACGATCTTGTTGTGAATACGCACTGGCGTCATACCCTCGCTCAGCGATGAGACTCTTTGAGGTTTTAATACTACGGATTAAAAACACATTTAACTTTGCTACAATATCCGCTACAGCATGACATTCATTAATCATCAAATCAAAGCTAGTAGCAATATTTTCAGCTTGTTCATAAATTGAATTAGCTGCACGCAATTGGCGATTCGCATTCGCTAAATTCCGTTCTGCCTCTTTAGCTACGCCTCTACCAATGCCGCCAAAAACGCCAAAGATTAATGCCGTGGCAGCCTCTTTATCACTAAGGCCTGACCATGGTGTAAATGCTAAGGACTGATAGACAGACACATCATCTACAGGAACTAAGGCTTTACTCATATCTAAATGACTCGAGGTGTCGTTAAAGTTAATCCGCAAGATTTGGTTGTATACATCAACAAAATCCTTTATGGATGTGCTTAACACAGCCATTTTACGATTCATCACCTTACGAAGGGCCGTCTCTAACTCTTGTTCTTTATTTTTTACCAGTTCCGCTGCTAACTCTCGCCGCTCGTAAGCTCTAGCTAACTTTTTTAACGCTCGTTCATCTAAGCGCTCAGCCTTCTCAAGACCAGGAATACTAGCCGCAAAACCTGCCACTACAGCTCCCGCCACAATACCGACTAAAGGTAACATATACGTCCTCCCTTGCTCTCAGTCGTGTTCTTTTAAATAAAATAACTGTTGTTTCATAAATAATTGCATAACATAAGTAATTTCATAACATTAATAATCTTGTAGAGAAACGACTCCTATAGGAAACATGTCACTATTTATAATTCAAATACACTATTTTTATCATCAAAGAAAGTATTAAACTCCTGCCTTGTTTTAAACGGCACAGTACCATCTACATGACTCGCCAAAGTATCAAGACCATAAGCAATTTGCTCAACATCATTGTACTCTAATCCTTTGAACACATTGCCAAAGCCCACTTGAACCAAGCGCACATACTCTGCTTCTTGCTTTGATTTTAAAACAGCTAGACGTTCTCGTTGTGCCTGAATAGCCTGTTCAGATTCTTCTAAGATGCGATCAATTCGTGCTAACTCTGCAGCATGAAGATCATTTTTATTGTCTAAAATCCAAGCTACTGCACTAGAAATAACCGTAATCGCCACAGATGATAAAACTAAGGCTCCAAGACCGCCTGTAGCAATACCTAAGAAGGCCAAGGTTGTGCCCTCCACAAAAGTAAAGATATAGGACGAGCCAATAGTGACAGCCATTTCCTTCATACATTGTTCGCCAGAAATTTCACCTTCTACATAGCGAAGCACACTACCTGTTACCATAGCCCCCATGGCTACTACACCAGGTATATATTTATCTACGTGATGAAGTCCTAACTTTTTCGCCGCTGCTAATAGTGCCGTTTCACTCGCTTCCATAGCAACACCACTGGCCCCTGCCACAGCGGTCGTTTTAGCTACATCAACCGCAGCTTCATCCACATCCTTTTGCCCCGCCACGCAGAGAACTAAATTATTTACCCCTGCAATAGTTCCACCTATTATGCCTGAGTTCACACCCGTTGCAACAGATTGTGATACACCTGATTCCATACGCTTGAAATAGACATTATCAGATACGCCCTGCCCAGGCTTATTTTTAAACAATTTGTCAATTTGACGCGCACTCTTTTTTAATCCCAAAGACGTATTCGTTCCCACTTCAGCGGCCGCTTGACGGCGTAGCATATTATAGGCAGTATCAAGAGACTCTATATTGCCATTTAAGGCTTCGTCCAACAAATACTCCGCATTTGACTTGGCTCCTTTACTCTTATTTAAGGACTCATTAGTTAAAGCTAAATTATAATCCTGATTAGCCGCTTCTTTGATGTCCTCATGAGTAAGTACGCCCGCATCAATATCCCCTTGACGCTCGTTGACAATGCGTTTTAAAGGATTTACATGGTCCACATTTGAAGTAATCCCAGGCGAACGATTGCCTTTCCGATTATAAAAAATGCGCTCATGTGTGTATTCATCAGTGGTCGACTTTTTACCAGAAAATCGGCGATTCTTATAACTTTGGTTTACATCATATTCTGCCTGTTGAGTGTTATCTTTAGCTTCGCCATTGCGGCGTTGGTAATTATCCACTCCGCGACGATTAAACTCCTTACTCACAAAGAAGCCTCCTTTCTGGCTTGCTATCTATAACTTCATTTCAAATTTGCTACAAAAATGCATAGCTGGACGATCCGAATTATACAACAAACACTTCTTACGCATGCGTGTATCTACCACTTCCCAAAGGCCAATATTTGGCGCCTTAGGCTCAATAGCACTATTAGTTGGGTCATACCAATGTTTACAAAATGCACATTTCTTAACATTACTTTTTAGGTTTACGATAGCCATACTTATGCCTCCCTCGGTAAATCTATTAACACTTGCTATCATATAGAGACTTCATTTTCTCTATTTCTGCTTTCATTTCAGCCACAAACTCTGGTGGCTCTAGGGCCTTAACACGACTGCCCTGGCCCAATAAATAAAACTTAATACCTTGACCAAATACATCAGCCTCAATAACCGCCTTATTGCCATCGAGCGATAAGACTTGAGCTGTAGGAATTCGATCTAGTACAGCTTGTAAGGAGTCTCCCACATATTCAAATTTTATAGTTTGTGGCTTCCCTGCATACATAAACTGTACTTTATTTCGCAAATCCCCCTCATCAAAGTCAAACTCTTTAGTTAACTCAAAATGCTTCCTATGTTCCACTACATTAACAACGCGATCAACGCGATATAAAATAGGCACATGGTCAGTCTGTCCCTCTTTATCAAGCCAATAGCCTACGAGATAAAAATAATACTCAGAGAACAGGAGAGCTACCGGCTGTACCGTGCGACTAACGCGCTCTCTATTAGCCTTATAATAATCAATAGTAATTTCAATTCGCTCATGAATACAACGGGTTAACTGCCAAACACGATTGACTACATCCTGTTCTATATGCTCCACAGGAATATAGCGATAAAGCTCCTTTTTTATTAGCTGTTCAACTAAATTGCGATCCTTAATTGTAGTAAGTTGCTTTAACTTTCCAATTAAATTTAAAAGATCATTACGGCGCAAAGAACGTGTACCAATTAAAATTTTTATCAATATCATGAGCTCTTCGTTTAGAAGAAATGAATCAAACTGCAATTGATACGCCTTTGTCTGCCCATTATAAATAAATTCTGTATTGCCAACTAACTCACGATGGTCACAGAGGAAATTTTTAATATCATTCATATCGCGGGAAATCGATTTTGTCGACACACCATACTCTAGGGCCAGCGATTTAACACTGATGCTTTCCCCTTTCATAGCACGATAAAAAATAGCCAACACACGCATTGATTTATCTATACTCTGGTCCATAATCGCTCCTCACTACTTTGACTAACCATGCCGTCTACACTATATAGACGTCTTAAAATTTAAAACAAAATACCCTTCTGCCTTGTACATTTACTATAACAAATCAATAAGACAGAAGGGCGTCCGATTAAAATCAACAATAATTTAACAACTAATAGCGCAACATGTATCGCGCAATGCCGGCCATGATTTTACTGTTTTATCATACACTCTCTTCGAATCGACCTCTATATTCCCTTTATTATTTACTAAATTTGTACTTAACAAGGTGTTTAATGTACGTGCCATAGCCACTAAGATCATTGCCAAGTCAATAACATTCTGAGGCAATGTAGCCGCATCCGTACCATATTGGTCTAATGCTTTATCCAATTGTTTTACACGATACCAAAAATACGAATTAATAGTGCCTAATAGGCGCGCATATAAATCAGCTTGTAACTTAAGGGCGCGACAGCTAGTTTGCTTTATTTTCATTTCTTCTATTTTTTCATCCGATTGAAACTTATGCTTATAGGCCTCATTAAGTCTCATCCCAGCTTTCGTTTCTGCCACTTTGCCATAAATACCTAGCGCAGGCGCTATCAACGCACTAGCAACAATAGTAAGCCCACTGGTTAAAGCAGCTCCAGCTATGCCGGTTCCAATAGACCCCATAGCTCCTATACCGGCGCTAGTTGCTACTGTACCAGCCCCTGCCGTCGCAGCACCAGCAGAAGCTACCCCCGTTACAGACAGAACATTCATAGCACTATAGGCCCCGAAGGCTCCTAACGCACCTGCAACACCGCTAGTAATTAGCGTCTTTACTTCATCAGATTCCGATATGCTTTTTTCAATTGAATCCATAGACTCTTGAACCATTTGCATACTTTCAAAAAAATGATGTTCTGTTACTTCTATATTAGAAATTCGATTAAATGCATTTACGAAGTCTTTTAGCGAATGCTCATAAATTTCCTGTTTTCTCCGCCCTAATGTTTCAAGACTCTCTTCAGCTGCTTTTATGTCACGGCTAATCTTTGCTTCAAACTCTTTAACTGTTTCTTCGCTTTTTGCCTTGATTTGCTCTGCCATTTGATTCATATTATACGCATTTTTGCCCTTACGAACGCCCCATGCAGACACAGCTGCTGCAGCTAAAAATAAAAGAGGAATCGCCATCCCATCCACCTCATTCTTACATTTGCCCCAATAATAACTAAATGACTTACATTTTATAAATTGCATGATATCTTATGGTTTATGCATCATATGATGTCTTACACCTTATCCATCACATTAGGCCTTACAATTTTTACCTCATAATGTAAAACGTGTTTTCTTCCCCGCCCTAATAAGACTCTCTAAGTCTGCAGTACTCTTTTCAACAATATGTCCACCATGCGCTAATGTAATATCATTAAGCGCTAGTATAACTGACTCACGATCATTATTTAAAATGCCATATTCCACTTCATCAAGTTTTTTATCAAAAAATTCTCGACATCGAGTATACTGTGCCTCGAACTTCGCTTCGAAGTCCTTTCTAACTTTCCTCAATTCAGTAATTTTCTGTTGTATACGGTCTCGTTCTTTTACTAATTCTACATCTGATTCAACTTTAGACTGCAATAAACTAAGTAATGAGTCAAAATAGGTTTGATTCAATGTGTAGGCCACCATGCCACCTATAATCCCCCCAACTACGGGAATAGGAATCACTACTTGGCCAATAGTAATACCAGCACTAGATAATGACATTTCCGAGAAAATTTTAGTCATTTTAGTAGTAAACTGTTCTACATCAATCTCGCCATCAATTAATTCCCGGCTAATAGCAATAATTGAATTTGCATAAAGTACTAATAACGATGGTATACTAGTGCGCCCTAACTGCCTTGCAATCAAATGAGAGGAATTGTTTAAATAATTCCTAAATACGTCAATGCTAATGCCCTTTAAATAAGCATCACCACTGGCTGTACATATGGTCTTACCTAATTCTTTAATCCGCTCCTTGGATACATTTCTCGTTAACACCATATGAATTATCTCGAATAGGCCACGTACGATGATAATATATTGAGCGGTACCACTAGCCATTTTCATACCAGCCATATGAGTCTCTTTTAAAGACGTACTCATAGCTACGCGACTCATGTTGATAGCACCTGGCACAGTATTATGCGCTATACCGTCTCCCATATTGGGTACTTCTTGCTTCAAAACACCTTGCACTTTTTTATATTTAGCAACTAAAGGCTCGAATCTTTGAGCTTTCTCGAACAACCCCTTCTGATTTAACACATTCATACGCTCACAGAGTCTAACAAGTCTCTTAGCTAACATACTATCAATCAGCGTTATATCTCCTATTGACAGGGTAAGCGTTGGCAATGAGCCGCCGAGAGCGCGCAAAGGATTAGCACTTACCTGCGCGATTTGTGCCATATAGTCATCAGCATTCCAGTCTACCTCATCAGACGAATCCACCGCGATCATGCCTAGTTTTTTATCTACACCATTATTAAGCATATCCCTCACAAAGCGTCGATACATTTGCTTAAATTCTGGAGACACTGAGTCTATATGATTAACACGTTCTTCAAGGCTAGACAATTTATGTGCTATACTCGAATGCTCTAAAGTCACATCATCGGCCCTATTAATAACCAATTGAGAGGGAACTATAGCTTGGCCATTGTCTAAATTAATTACTTGTTTAATAACCTGGTCTTTTTCTATACGCAATATCATCGACTCCCTTAGCGATAATACAATATATTAAATACCTATTACTGTTAAATTTCTTTAATGCTAAACTTCTTTAATACTAAATCCCATTGAGTATTAAACACTTTTCACACTAAATCCCGTTGAGTGTTAAATCTCTTTTACGCTAAATTCCGTTGAGTGTTAAATCTCTTTTATGCTAAATTCCATTGCGTATTAAATACTTTTCACGCTAAATCCCATTAAATGTTAAATCAAATTGTATATACGCTCAATTTTAATTTATACGCTTTGGTATAGCAAAGTGCCTTACTTATACACTCTTTCAATTTTGCACGGGTTTATGCTTCACGTTCGTAAATTCATCTTATGTTCATTATATCATTTTAACAATTCAAAATCAGCTCTAAAAAGCGCCAAAGTAAGATTAAAACTAAGCCTTACGCCCATAAATTTTGTCATACACTAATCATTACAAAGCAAAGAAAAATGATCTAAGACTTAATTAATTGCACGATATCTTTATATACAATATTCCCTACTACAAATATTCTTTAATCAATAAAATTTTGAGGTCACCAATTACTAATTACAAATACTCCTTAACGGAATACAACCGACACGACTAAGCGCAACACGCTGAAGAAAAGCCCTGTAAAAATAACATATAAAGGCACGACTAAACGAATCATAGATAATCGAGCCGATTTATATAATTGAGAGGCTATAAACTCGTCATTTAATAAAGCATCAACCTTTTTACTTATGTTAGGATTAGCTAAAGCTACAGTCTCTTCATAGGAACTTTTTCCCATCAAAATGCGCCTGCCTGAATCCTCTATTTCTTCCCAATTATTAGAAAGGGCATCTAAATGCACCCCATATTTAGCAATACTGTATCGGGCTAGCCCCTCAATATCATCATGGCAATTTATAGTCCCATTACCATTAATCTCCTCGTTGTTATTATTAGCTACACCACTACTATTAGCTTCAGTATTAGACGCAACACTAAGCTCATCAACATCTAAACAATGCAGAACAATAGCCAATGCACTTCGTCTAACTCGCCCCAATGTATCTATGCGAATTCTTACAAATTGCCGAATTAATAAGCCAAAGAAAAGAGTTAAGATACCAATGTTAACAAATAGCTTCAACAGAGGTGCCAGGTTAATATCTCCTAAAGGCGCTAAGCTAATATCAGAAATAGGTGTAACATACGATACCAATAGCAACAAAAGCGCTACAAAAAGCCCTATGCCTTCAAATATATATGGCTTTTGTTCTATACACTCAGAGACGAGTAAGGCCCAAACACTGAATGTGCCTGCTACAAACATCGCAATAAGTAATATCATCGGCGGCAGGCGAATCACTGTAGCACCCAAATACATTGTTAATACAGCCAAGAAAAAATACACGCCAAATGTCCATGTACTATGGGGCTTAAATATCAATTGAACAAAATAACCAACTATAGGAGAAACAAGCCCTAAAAACAGTACTAAAATGCCTGCAATTGTTTGCACTTGCCAATAATTTAGCAGCCAACCTATCCCTAATGCTATAAAGCCAAATAGAAACATCCATAGAATAATTACCGACTCTGTCAAATCTACAAGAGGCCTTAATGGTCCTTGCGTTGGATCCTTAATGAAACAAGCCCCTTTCCAATTTAAAGAAAATTTACACAACGATACTTTCTTAATTTTTTCATCTGCCAAACTATTTATTTCATTCATCCTACCCCTCCTAATCTAGTTGTGCTAATGATGTGGCACATATCTAGTCATATTCGCAGACTGATAATTGTATAGCTACATTTATATTTTTTCCTGTAGGCTTGTACCTGTAGGTTTGTACCTGTATAGTTGTAGCATAGCAAAGCAATCAGACATAGGTATGTCACATTAAAATAAAAATCACTAACTCCCCATCATTTAAGAGGTTATGTCAACCATCTAAAATTCCATCGCAAGCTGATACATGCCCTATACAAAAAGCCCTCCACATACGATTCATATGTATGTGAAGGGCCTTTTGTATATTTCAAAGGAGGAAAAAATGAAAAATCCTTGAAGCCACTCTTGACTTCTTGAGTACATTATATATAAGGACTTAGACAGAGGGATGTCTGAGTGAAAAAGATTTTATTACAAAAACAACTTGGCCCTTTCTCAAGAGCCAAGTTGTTTTTGCACTTATTTTATTTCTATTACCATTCAGTAGCAGTGCCATCGTAGTTTTCCCACTGCGGATTGGTCCAATTGATAGCTGCCTTGCCATGTTCTTCAATGAATTCTTCATTGAGTTTAATACCAAGACCTGGGCCTTCTGGAATCGCCACATAGCCATCTTTATAGTAGAATATTTCCTTATTATCAACAAAGTCTAAGAGGTCAAAGCCTTTGTTGTAGTGAATGCCCAAGGATTGTTCTTGGATAAACACATTTGGAGTACACACGTCCACTTGTAATGTAGCTGCCAATGCAATCGGTCCATATGGAGCATGTGGTGCTACTGCAATATCATAGGCTTCTGCCATAGCAGCAATTTTACGAGTTTCTAAAATGCCACCCACCATAGCTACATCTGGTTGAATAATATCAATTACATTATCGCGGAAAATGTTTTTATACGCCCAACGAGTGTAAAGACGCTCACCTGTTGCTAATGGCGTACAAGTGTGATTAGCAATCTCCTTGAAGGATTCTTCATTTTCAGGAAGTACTACTTCTTCAAGGAACATCGGACGATATGGTTCTAATGCGCGCGCTAATACTTTTGCCATCGCTTTATGTACGCGACCATGGAAGTCTACGCCAATATTTAATTTGTCACCAAATTCTTCGCGAAGAGATGCCACGCGTTCTACCACAGCATTCACTTTTTCTAAGCTATCAATATAATGAAGCTCTTCTGTCGCATTCATTTTAATGGAGTCAAAGCCCTTATCTACGCGATCTTGTGCTTGAGCCACTACATCAGATGGGCGGTCACCGCCAATCCAGGAATATACTTTAATGCGATCTCGTGCTTTACCGCCAAGTAATTGCCATACTGGTACACCTAAAGCTTTACCTTTAATATCCCATAGGGCCATTTCAAAGCCAGATACAATAGTACCGCTAATAGGACCACCACGGAAGAAAGAGCGATGTAGCTTTTGCCATAAGCGCTCAATATCAAATGGATCTTGCCCTAGTAAGATGCGATTGCCCCATTCATAGGCACCAGCAATTACTGTTTCTGTTTTAGTACCAGAGATCATTTCACCCCAGCCAGTAATGCCTTCATCAGTTGTTACTCGCACAAAAATCCATCTAGGTTTTACCTGAAATAATTCTATATTTGAAATCTTCATTTTATTACCTCCTCCTTAATTCCTATTTAGTTGATACTGTAACTATAGCCTTATGAATCGTGCTTCTTAAGATACTTATTTCACCAAAGTAGTCATTACATTAAGACAGTTTTACACCAAAGTAGTTATTTTGTTAAGCACCTATTATATTCAATTAGTCATACTATTGGAACAGTTACAGTATCAAAGTAGTACCGTATCAAAACAATATCATATGAAACTAGATGTATTACATTTCACCTTGTTCGTTAGCAGCAATAGCTTTTCTATACGCTTTTTGAGCAAAGTAGTAAATAACGCCAAGTACTACAACTAAAATTGGCACTGTAATCATCAAATTATTAACGAATACTTGATAGATTAAGAAGCTCAAAGTCATACTTACAGACGCGAAGGATGAAATCATTTGGCCTTTAAAATCAAGTCCTGTTTGTGTTGCTACAGCAGTAAGTACTGGAGATGTTAATGTTCCTGCATATAAGATAGCGGCCATAACAACTAAACCCATTAAAATACTTCTGAACACATTGCCGCGAGCAATAGCTACCACAAGGGCAATACGGAATGTAATAACTGCTAAATCAGCGAATGGCATTACGCGGTTACCAGGTAAAATCGCAGCCATTAAAATTGTCAAAGGAATCAATACAAGGGCTGTAGTAATAACACGGCTATCGCCAACAACTACGGCCGCATCAAGACCGATTAAGAACTTGCGGTTTTTAAAGCGTTTAGATGTAAACTCAGTAGCTGCTTCAGAGATTGGCATTAAGCCTTCTACGAAGAGTGATGTCATCTTAGGAATCAATACCATAACAGCGGCCATGTGAACACCTAAGTTGAAAGCAGCACCCACGCTGTATTTAGCTAAACCACCAATAATACAACCAAGGATGAAGCCTAACATAGTGGATTCACCAAAAATACCTAAATATTTTTGAGCCTTGTTAAGGTCCATGCTAATTTTGTTAACCCCAGGAATTCGATCTAAGATCCAATTCATAGGATATGCAATCACTACAGAAGACAAGAAGGACATAGTTGGCAAGGACACATTTGGAATACCAAAGAAGCGTTCTACCAAAGGTGATGTCCAGTCGGATAATTTAAAAGTAATAAACGCCATAACAGCTGCAGATGCAACAGCTACGAAAATATTATTAGTTACAAAGTAAACTAGTACACCTACGATAGCCATATGATGATAATTCCAAATATCTACGTCTAATGTATCGGTGGCTTTTAAAGATAAGAGCACTACGTTTACAAGGAAAATCGTTAAAATTAATAATGGAATAATTGGTGACGCCCATGTAACAGACGCAATCGCGCCCCAACCTACGTCAATAATATCAAGCTGTAAGCCAAAGTTTTCTACCATCGCTTTTGACGCTGGTCCAATATTAGCTGCCAGCATGTCGATAACTAATTTAATACCAACAAAGCCAATCCCTACAGTCAAACCAGAGCGGAATGCACGGGTGATTTTCATACCTAAGCAAAGACCAACAACAGTAATAATTACAGGCAACATGACAAAGGCGCCCGCTTTTAATAACGCCTGAAACGCATCATATAAGAATTGCATTACATTACCCTCCTATAAAAATAGCTTCTTCAAGAAGCTTAACGAAAGGCAACCACGACCTAACTCGCGGTCGCCTCATACACTATTTAACCTAATGCTTTTACAATTTCATCAACTGTAGCCGCTTTATTAATGCCTGTTAAGAATGCCATGCCAGACACAATTGGAGTTTGCAAATTAGTCGTATTGTCATAGCGACCAGTTGTCACAACTACATCGTAATCAGCACCTTTAGCTGGCACTTCTAATAATTTACATTGTTCAACTTTTACTTCGATGCCTTTTTCTTTTAGCGCTTCTCTAACTTTCATAGCTACCATAGTAGAAGTTGCAATACCATTACCACAAGCGATTAATACACGTTTCATAATAAATTCCTCCTCGTAAAAAACATTTATTTTAAATTATTTTTATAAACTATAAAGCCTAAGACGCCTACAGTTTCTCATCTAATACTTGTAAAGCTGCTTCTAAGGTATCTGCCTTAGTTAAGGCTTCCAAATTGCCTTCCCCTTGGATAAACTCGAATACTTTTTGAAGCATTTCCACATGAGCATGAGCCTCAGTTAAAGCAAACATAAAGAGTACGCTTACATCAACTAATTCTTCTGGTGCATCCATGCGATGAAACTGTACTGGCTTCTTTAACACAGCAATGCCTAAAGTCTTCTGATTAACCAACTCAACCTCGGTATGAGGAACTGCTACATTAATAGCTCCACAGAGAAGGCCTGTTGGATATTCTGCTTCGCGTTCAATAATACGAGTTAAATACCCTTCTTTTACACGACCTTGTTCATATAACTGCTCTGCTAACCAGCGAACCGCTTCTTCATTGCTATTCGCTTCCACATTTAAGAATACACAGCTTTTGTCATACATTTTTGAACTCATTATTTTAAAGCCTCCTCAACAACTTGATCAAAAGCGAGTGCTTCTTTTTTCATCGCCTCTAAATCATTTGCTTTTAATACATCTTTGGAGAATACTCCACCTAATCCTAAGTGACTAGCGCCGCGCTGTAGTAATTCTTTTGCATTGCTAAGCTTTACACCACCTACAGCCATGAGCGGAAACTCTCCTAATGGTGCTTTTACATCTTTAAAATATGTGTCGCACACATTAGATATAGGAAATACCTTGATTACATCAGAGCCATTTTGAAGGGCTTGCCAAATTTCTGTTGGCGAATAGGCCCCACTAACAGTGACAACGCCTTTAGATTTAGCATAGTCTATAATCTCTTTGCTGAGCACTACTGGAGCCAATAAGAACTGAGCGCCTGCTTCAATGCTCGCTTTGGCCTGTTCTAAGGTAGTCACTGTACCAGCGCCCACATTGAGGCGATTACCATACTGAGCACAAATCTTTTCTATGCACTCAATGGCACCTTCTGTATTCATAGTAATTTCTATGTTCTTAATATATTTTGAAGGCAAAATTGCCTCGCACACATTGCGCACTACATCATAGCCGTAGCCTCTTAAAATGACAGTGACTGGACTCAAATCTTGTACTTTCATCCTTATACCTCCTCATGAGTTTCATACCAGCGAGTTATTTGTAACGCCTCTTCAGCGGTCTTTGCTTGGCGTATTTTCTGTAAATATTCTTCATTGCTTACTAATTCCATCAAGGAATACAATGCGTTCAAGTGGCTGCTGCTATCAGCGGCACTAAGGCCGATGAAAATATCGCACTCGCCGCCATCTTCAACGGGCACTGGTTTAGCCAATCGCAACAAGGAAAATCCTGTTTTCAAAGCCCCTTGTTCAAAGCCCCCATGAGGGAAGGCAATCCCTGGGCCGATTACAATATAAGGACCATAGAGATTGACTGATTTAACAGCATTATGTGCAAAGGTTACATCTACATAGCCTTCTTTAAGCAATAAATCTGAACTTTTTTGAATCGCCTCTTGCCAATTGTCTGCTTCACTGGCTAAATCAATGCAATTCACATCCATGAAGTCTGACACTAAGCGTTTTTTCTTATTTTCTACCTGCTCCCAATACGTTAAAGCCGGTACTTCAATAGCCTCATAGAGGCCTGGGTATTCTTTAGTGGCTTCACTTAGCTCATGAAGTAGTTTCTTTAGCTTCTGATTGTCTGCCACATGTCTAAAGCCCATGTGATTGGCCGTTACCTTGCGCAGCAAATCAGATATCTTATCAAAATCACCTTTTGGTAGATTTACACTGACTGTAATATGCTCCTTATCTAACCAACTAGGAAGCGGCACTGTAGCAATAACACAATCCACATTCGTCAAATCATACTCATAGAGCTCAAAGACTTGGATCGTATCTACAATCTTCATCTTATATTGGCGAAGCAGCTTCGCCTTTAATAGTTGAACTGTCCCAATTCCGCTGTTGCAGACTAGCAAGGCTCTTACATCAGCGCTTAAAGTTGTTAGCTTTTCAATGGCTGCTGATACATGTAAAGCCATGTACGCTACTTCTAAATCACTAAGGCTACGTCCTAAATAATTTTCAAATATACTCACAGCAGACTTAATCTTTTCAATAATGTCCATGTTCTTTTCCATATAGATACGAATGGACGAATTTTCTAGATTGGCTGGCACGCCATGTTCTACAATATCTGTCATATGATTGCTCAGATTAGCAATTAAATCACGATCTTTTATAAGATTGTAACCCAATATATCGGATACTTTTTCTAAGAAAATAGTAACTAAAAACTGTATGGACAAATAAGAAAATTCCGGCTTGCGGTCTCGTACAACATACAAGCTATTTAAGAAGTACGCTAACAGTTGTACTTCTAAAACTAAACCATCTTTTTCTATGACCTTTAAAATGGCTTTCGCCATATCGTAACGAACTTTAGACTGCTTTTCCTGCGCTGTAGTGAGTGGCACGGAATTCACCGACCCGCGATAGGCAATGAGTAGAATATATTGTCTCAAAGCTTCTAGCGATTCTTCTGTAAAGAAAAATTTTTGCGCCATCATAAGATTTACCACATGGATATATACTTGATGACTTAGCTCCAATATTTCGCTTCGAAGTAATGGCAAACAATCACGAATAAATAGCCGGGAAATAAATAGGTGCTCCTTATACGCATTAAAGAAAGCCTTTCGTATGGCTAGTTCATCACCTTCAACAGCAATGCCCTTACCTGATTTAGATACTACAGCTATCTCATAAGGTTCTAATTTTTGCCGTAAAACTTTTAAATCTTTTAACAAGGTAGAGCGCGATACAGAAAGGATTTCTGCTAGCCGGTCTATAGTAATTTCTGGCGTCACCAAAAGGGACCAAAACACTAAGACTAATCGCTCATCACTAGTTAATTCATAATCCTTATAGCTCAATTGATTTTTTAAAAAATTGTCTAAAATCTCTCGTTGCTCTAACGAAATATTTTTATCTTCACTAAGCTCGATAGGTTCCAATTGATAGGAAGTCAAGAAATCGTTAATTTCAAGCAAATCATTATATACAGTGCGTTCCGTCCGCCCCATCAAGGTAGCCAACTTTTTAATCGTATAAAATTGTGGGTCTACTAAAATACGTTGCAGTATTTGAACTTGTCTATGGTTCATAGCCCCTCCTTTATGATTAAATCGCATAATTATATGTCACTTTTTATATCCTTGTCTTTATAATAAACAAATAGCCCTCATAAAAGAAGAACAATCTCTTACAAGGGCTGTGAAATTTTTTATTATCATTAAGAAAAGAAGCCCTATCTACGGCTTCTTTCAGGATTAACATACAGTTTTCTGTTGCCATCTAAAGCCGTAAATAGGACTTCTTATTTTTTACTTAATTATTTATTCTAATTTTCTATTTTTATTTCTGTCGCAAATTCCTCAACGCTAACAAATGATTATAAATGCGACTAGAATCAATGAATGTTCACACGCGATGTCAAATTAATGAGAAACTTAATGCGCTTCTTAATGCGCTGAGGACACTTCCATATCTGGAACAAATTCACCTTGTTGATTGCGAATTTCCATTTCTTCTTTTTGCGCCTTAAGAGCTGGATCATTTGGTGTGCCAATCAAGCGACCATATAAGAAGTGATAGCATATAAATGCCACGATAGCAATGGCCGCGGTTAATAAGAACATATTAGTAAATCCAATTAGCTCTTTAATACCGCCCAATGCATAAGGACCAAAACCAAGACCTAAATCTAAGGCAATGAAATACGTGGAAGTAGCAATCCCAATGCGATGGAATGGCACCATTTTGACAACCACAGCTTGACCATTAGACATATATGTACCATAACCAAGACCTACAAATAAAGCTGAAAGTAAAATCATCCAACTTGCGGTCGCATAGGCTAATAATAAAATGCCAATTGCTAGTGAAATAAAGCAAGGGTAAAGCACATAGTTTTCCCCTTTACGGTCAAACAAGAGTCCCAAAGATGGACGAGTTAATGTAATAATCACCGCATACACAACGAAGAACCAAGTGCCAGCTTGCACCATATCAATTTCACGAGTATAGGAAGCCATAAAGCCCAAAATACCGGAATAAGAAAAACCAACTAAAATAGAAACAAGGGTAATGGAATTAACGCGTGGTTCAAGATAATCGGAAATTTTACGACCCGATTCTTCTTTAATTACTACATCACTAAATACTGGTTCATCGTATTTCATCATAAAGGCACCAACTACACAAAGTGCCACTAAAACAACGCAAAGGCCAATAATAAAGTTGAAGCTTGTAGTAGATAATAAGAAAATTCCTAAAAATGGCCCAATAGCAGCGGCTAAGCTTGTACTTAAGCCATAGTAATTAATCCCTTCACCACGGCGAGACTTAGGAATAACACTGGCTACAATAGTACTTGTCGCTGTAGAAGTAATACCATAGGCAAAACCATTAATAAAGCGAACTGTATCAAGCACGATCAAATTAGGCATATAAAAATATAGTGCTGTGGATATAAGATAAATAAAAAGTCCTGCATATAGCACTTTACGACTGCCTAAGGTGGTAACAAAACGCCCTGCAAATATACGCGCCACTACAGTACCAATAATATAAATCCCTACGGCAAGACCTGCCTGACTAGACGTAGCATGTAATGTATCTTTTGCAACGACGGCAATAATTACAATTAATAAATAATAAATCAAAAACACCAACAAATTGATTACCGTATCAAGCATAAACGGCAATGTCCAAAGCTTTTCCTTTTTAGCCTCCATAGCTAATAACATCTCCTCAATAAAATATTATTAATAAAACCTTGTTACAGTGGCTAATTATATCTATAGGAATTGAATCTGTAAAACAGTAAAAGACGAAGGTTGTTATTAATTTTATTGATAATTTGTAATTGCCCTTGTTTTACTTGATTTATAGCTTTTAGTTATGAAAGTTTATTCTCAAAAAGTATATAAAATTGAAAGTCATGCTTTCGATGTAAACTCCATGTAACATTTCTTATATACTCTTATAGTCCCTTAATATCTGTTATATGACCTCCCACCTTCCGGTCCTCCACCACCTTAACATCCGTTTAATATATGCGCTTAATATGCTCTTAAAATATACGCTTAAAATATACTTTTACAAAGAGTTTCTTAGTATTCTTTTACTACTTTTCTTCATTTTGTTTAACTGTAATGTATTTTAGTCCCTTCACAATTGACTCTCTTATTACATATGCTATAATAATCTTACAAAGAGAGTTTTTAATGTACTAACACGTTAGGCTCATTAATATAGAACGGCTTCTTTGGTCTAACGTAAAAATGTATTTGACACATGCCCGTTACGTTAGACATTTTATAGTTGATTGAACATGCTAATACTAATTAACTACATTACATAAATCGCCAAAAAATTCCTAACGATAGCGTTTCAAATCCTAGTATCACCACCTTACAATAGGAGCCTAGGGCACATTAAAAACTCTCCTCTAATTTTGTTGAGAAAAATTTTATATACTCTATTGTGATAATTAACTTGCCATGTTAATCCTTCCTCACAATACTGAAAAAGAGACTGTGACGATATAAGCTGTAATCGTCACAGTCTCTTTTTGTTTCCGAATTTAACTCCATTTTTGTTTTATTTTTGCTTTATTCTTTATTTTCTTTTGCATTCTTTTTGTTTTCATTTCTATTTACATTTTAGTTTTTACACTTTTACTTCCTTTAATTTTATAACTTACCTCGAAGTAATAAAAATTTAGACAAAATTAAATGAGAGCCCCGAGGGGCTCTCATTATTGTGTAATTATCTAAAACTATTACACAGATCTTATAAAATAGAACGGTAAATACCTTCAATTTCAGCTTGTGTTACTTCGCGAGGGTTACCAGGTGTACAAGCATCTTTAGCTGCAGATTCAGCTAAGAATTGAATGTCTTCTTCTTTTACGCCTGCTTCAAGTAAGCTCTTAGGAATATCCACATCATCAGCCAATTGTTGAATGGCTTCAATAGCTGCTTTTTGATATTCTTCTTTGCTCATACCATCCACATTTTTAACTCCCATAGCTCTTGCTAAGTCACGATATTTTTCACCAGTTTCTGGCGCATTGAATTTAAGTACTGCCGTCAACATCATAGCGCAAGCTTTGCCATGAGGAATGTCATATAAAGCACTCAATGGATGCGCCATAGAGTGAACGATACCAAGGCCTACATTAGAGAAGCCCATGCCTGCAATATATTGACCTAATGCCATTTGTTCACGTGCCTTAGGGTCTCCCTCTACGGCAGCTCGTAAGGAGCGAGAAATAATTTCAATCGCTTTCAAATGAAGCATGTCTGTCATTTCCCAGGCACCTTTAGTAATAAAGCCTTCTACAGCATGTACTAATGCATCCATGCCAGTAGCTGCACAAAGGCCACGAGGCATACCCATAGACATATCTGGGTCAACGATAGCTACAATTGGAATATCATGAGGATCAGCACATACAAACTTACGATGCTTTTCTTCATCTGTAATAACATAGTTAATTGTTACTTCTGCGGCTGTACCCGAAGTAGTAGTTACCGCAATAATTGGCAAGCATTTATTTTTAGTGTCTGCTACCCCTTCAAGACTACGTACATCGGCAAATTCTGGATTTGTCATGATAATTGCAATGGCTTTACTTGTATCAATAGTACTACCACCACCGATAGCCACGATGCAATCAGCTTCAGCCTTTTTACAAGCAGCTACGCCATCTTGTACGTTTTTAATCGTTGGATTTGCTTTTAGTTCGTCAAAAATTTCATAAGCTACACCAGCTTCATCAAGTAAGTCTGTTACTTTAGTTGCTACACCAAATTTAATCAAATCCTTATCAGTTGTAACAAGAACTTTTTTCAAATTATTGGCTTTTAACTCACCTACAATCTTTTGAATGGCACCAAAACCAAAATAAGATGTTTCGTTTAAAATCATACGGTTTACCATAATGCTATGCCTCCTATTGCGTAACACAAATTTACTATACCACCTGGATAAATTACCGTTTGTAGTATCCCTTACATCATACATAAAGTATTCGACTTGAGCCCGTCATTTCCCTGCCTAGTTAATGTTTTCTTTTAGACTCTTAGTTCCTTTAAAGCTACTATTTACCACGCCATAATGCATTGGCCACAGGCTCTAATGCTTTTTTCTCCGCCTCGGTTAATGGCTTAATTGGCACTCTGCATGTCTCTTGCATTGGATAGCCTTTTTCTTTTAAAGCCCATTTCATAACAGGATTAAATGGCGTATGAACTTCATAGAATGCAAAATACGCATCAATCTGACGTTGCAATTCTTTAAGTTCACTTAGGTTTTCTGAATCTAACGCTTTAACAACCTTAGCACACATAGGTGCATCAACATTAGAAAGAGCTCCAATACAACCATCACCGCCAGAAATTACCGATGGAATACAGTTATTATCATAACCTGTGAACACTTTAAAATCAGGGAATTTAGCTTTCACAATTTGAATATAACGCTGTGTATGGCGAAGCACTGGATGCGTATCTTTTACCCCTACCAAATTATCATGTTTTTCACGTAAGGAAAGCAACATTTCAGCACTTACATCATAACCGGTGCGATCACCATAATTGTACAAGTATACCGGCCCATTGATTGCACTTAATACTTCATCATAATAAGCTAGTACATCTTGTTCATTACAAGCACTATAATAAGGTCCTACAATAATAACCGCATCAGCACCAGCAGCTAATACCTCATTAGACAATTGAATTGTCTCAGCTTTAACCATGCGCCCAGTACCGGCTATAATTTCCCATTTCCCTTTGGTATACGAAATGGCATCTAAAATAAATTCTTTTATTTCATCATATGAAAAGGCATAAAATTCACCTGCACTGCCACCTACTAACACGCCATCTAATCCATCAGCGATTAAACGGTCATAAAAGGCATGCATTTCCTCGTAATTAACTGACTCATCTTGATTCATAGAAGTCAAGATAGGACATATATATTTAGCTTTCATTATTCTAACTCCCTTTTACTTTTTATTTAAATCATACACTAGATCCATGGAAGCCCACCACTCATCTTTGTAAGCCCCTTCAATTCTTGTTTGACATGGATCTGTTTCGCGCCACCAGCGCTGTGTTTCTGGATCATTAGCCATTTTAGCCATATCATATGCAAAGTCATCGCCTTCATAGACCATAATAGAAAACAGCAAATCATCACGATTAAAAATCTGGTACTTAGTAATGCCGCACTCTCGAATCATTTTATTAACACTAGAAAATGGATTCGCATGAAGTTCCTTATAATATTCAGCTTTTTCAGGACGCAATTTAATAACACTAGCAAATACTTGAGGCGTATTAAGTTTGTATAGCTTTTTAGTGTTTTTTGAGAAAATATCAGGATCATCACCGAAGTATTCGCGTACTGTATTCAAATGGTCTTCAAACGATGAATACAATTCAACCACTGGATAATTTGATGCATAAAGCAACTTACCATGGTCAAAAGTTCCACTGATAAAATCTAAAAGCTCTTTAACAAATACTTTATCTTCCGTTGCAAAACCAGACACCTTGCAGTACACATTAGGCAAGCTAGCAAGCTTTGTCATAGCCTCTTTATAGGCCGGCGTCAATTCTGACACATTACCGCAATGATTGACTACTAATTTTAAGCTTGGCACTTCAGCTGCCGCTTGATAGATATCGAGTAATTCCTCTACGCGGTTGCAACTTTCAAAGATCAATCCTTTTTCTGCCAAGACTTCAAGGCCTTCAATAAAACTGCGCTCTAAACAACGCCCACGTGGGGATGTATCAATATGAAGTGGTTCCCGTACACCCACAATGCCTGAAGGCAAACGTACATGACCACTCAAATTGCGTACGCGCATAGTTTTCGCTAAAATATATGGACTATTTAAATTAAAAATATATTCATCTTCTTTAATCGCATTGTCGCAATCTACTTCAACATAGATGCCACCTTTAAAGTCAACACCTACCTTAGCATATTCTTTTACTAGGTCATCCATCGAAAAACTGCGTTTAATGACCCCTTTGCAAGAATTTAGCCAAGGCAAATGTAATACATCTAAGTCCCAAATATGAAAATGGGAATCCACAATTTCTAACATATGCTATAACTCCTTTCCCTCACCAATAAGCACTACCTAAGTAGAGCTCATGTAGCAAGAGTTCGTTAGCCACTTATAGAATAAGGGGACACACCGAGGTATACGACTCGGTGTTCCCCTTTACTAGTGAATCAAATATGATTCATCCTAATTACTCACCTTGGTGAACCCCTTTTAGTCCATACCACGCTACATACAAGAAGCAAGGTGTTAAGAGCAAGAAGCTCGCGCCTGTTCCCCAATGGTCAGCAATATAACCCATGAAGAATGGCATAAATGCACCACCTACGATACTCATAATCAATAAGCTAGATGCTTTCTTTACACAGTTTTCCGGAATTTTCACAACAGATAGGGCAAAAATTGTTGGGAAACTAATGGACATAAAGAAGAAGGATAACCATAAAACAATAACAGCTGGTAAATCGTGAACAAATTGTAACACAATCATAATACCTGCATTAATCAAAGAGTAAACAGATAAAATAACATTACTCTTAACTTTCTTCATAATTGGAGTTGTTACTACACGGCCAATTAAGAATGCTACTAAGGCGATACTAAAGAAGTAGGCCGCTTCATGGTCTCCCAAACCATGCCAATGCTCTACGCAATAGTTAATAAAGAATGCCCCTGCACCTACTTGTGCTGCAATATATAAGAATTCAGCAACAACGCCTAAACGGAAGTGGCGATATTTAAATAAAGTACTATAAGAACCTGTGTCTCCATCTGCAACGGCAACAGCCTTATCTCCAGATGCTTCGCTTACTTCTGAACCTTCTGGCATTTTTGCAAGAACAAAGAGAACTAATACAGCCAGTACAACTACAGCAATACCTACATAAACCATTTGCACATTAGACATGTTTTGATCCACGTCACCATGCGATAAAGATAGGAATAAGGCACCACCAACGATAGGTCCTAAGAACTGGCCTACACCATTGAAACTTTGTGCCATGTTAATGCGAAACGCCGCATCATCATCACTACCAAGTTTAGTAATATATGGATTGGCATTGGTTTCCAAACTACCTAAACCACAGGCAATAATAAAGAAGGCTAGCAAGAATAAATTGAAACTTTGCGCATTACTTGCCGGAATAATCAATAGTGCCCCTATCGCATAGAGAGCAAGCCCCATAATAATCCCGCCTTTATAACCAAACTTAGTGGCAATCATAGAGGCTGGAATCGCAATAACAAAGTATCCGCCGAAATAAGCTGCCTGCAATAGGCCGGATACAGCTTTAGTAATACCTAAGTGGTTTTGGAAGTTCTTATTCATTACGTCCAATAGACCATAACTAAAACCCCAGAGGAAGAAAAGTGATGTTACTAGCCAAAATGCAATTTTTATATTTCTACTAGTAACTAATTTATTAGCTACATTAGCATCCTTCATATGTGCTACCTCCTAGCTTAAGGCACGATCTAAATGAACATAACCACCATCAACATAAATCCATTGTCCTGTAGTATGAGAAGATTTTGGAGAAAGAACAAATACAGCCGTATCAGCAATTTCTTCTACGCTAGTAAAACGACGTTCAAATGGAATCTTGTCGGTAATAACTTTTTTGCGCGCTTCAGGATCATCGAAAGTTTTAATCCAGTTCGCATATAATGGGGTCCAACATTCACTTACAATAATGCAGTTGCTTCGCACACCATCATCTAACAGAGCAGCAGCCCATTCGCGAGTAAGACCTAAAATAGCACCTTTAGCAGCTGCATAAGCACTTGTTTTACCTTGGCCAGTTAAAGCTGTTTTAGAGCCAATATTTAAAATGGAACCTTTGGACTCACGTAAATAATCTATGGACGCATGAACTAATTCATAATAGTGAGTTAAATTGCCGTGAAGGCTCTCTTCAAATTCACGCCAGGAAGTAGAGTCTAAATCTTTATTGTCATTAGCTCCGGCATTATTTACAATGCCATAAATGCTACCGCGACGTTTAGCTACTTCATCAACAATGCCTTTGATTTTATCAGTTTCATTTAAGTCAACTTGATAAAAATCATAGTCTGTAGTAATAGCTTCTAATTGACTTTTAAATTCATCATCAAGAGCAGAACGAGTCAAAATTACAGGAATAGCGCCTTCTCTAGCTAGTGAAAGAGTAATCCCACTACCAATACCTTTACTGCCACCAGTAACAAATACAACTTTCCCTTTTAATTGCAAATCCATAATTCATTCCTCCTAAAGTACTATTTAAAACCAACCGCATAAATTAAATACTTACATTTCAAATTGCCTTATTTTAAAACTATTATCTTTAAATTTCTTTTAAATTCACAAAATATTTTCACGAAACTTAGAGATTCAAGCCTTAAGATATATGCCTTAAACAGTCGTCGCTAAACGCCAAATTGAGAAGTCATTTTGCTCATTAAGTTCAGCCTTAGTCATCTCGCCATTACCATATGTAACGATGGCTTCTACAATTTCAACACCTACATCTTTAATTGTTTTGCTACCATCTATGATGGTGCCACCATTTAGATCAATGGAATCATTCATATTCTCAAATGTATAGGTGTTAGATGCGATTTTAATGGTTGGCGTAATCGGGCTACCCGTTGGTGTACCACGACCTGTTGTAAATACACAAATATTACAACCCCCTGCTACCATACCACTCAATTGCTCAATATCATTACCTGGTGTATTCATAAATGTAAGACCTTTATCAGTAATAGGTGCTGCATATGGTTTAACTGCTACTACCGCTGAGTTACCTGCTTTATAAATACATCCTAGGGATTTTTCTTCAATACTGCTAAGTCCGCCTTCAATATTACCTGGACTTGGATTGGCACCACGAATATCGGCATGAGAGTCAAGTACAACTTTTTCATAGCCTTTAATCGTATCTAAAATCGCTTGTTTTACCTCAGTATTAATACCTCGTTGTGCTAAGATATGCTCTGCCCCAATAAGTTCTGTTGTTTCCGCCAGTATAACGGCCCCACCTTGGCTTACTACAATGTCAGATGCAACACCTAAGGCCGGATTAGCACTTAGACCGGAGAAGCTATCACTGCCACCACACTCAGTGCCTAAGACTACATCAGTTAAGTCCCCTGCACTTCGCTCTTCTTTAAGTGCCTCTGCTAGCATTTCTTTTACTAATTCCATCCCTTTTTTAATGCTTTTATCAGTGCCACCACAATCTTGAATATTAAAGAATTCAACTCGTTTATATGGTGCTCTCGCTTTTATTTTTTTTGCCGTCTCTTCAGCTTGTACTACTTCACAACCAAGGCCTACAAGTAACACTGCATACACATTAGGATTAGCTGCTGTACCTACGATAACATCGGTAGTTTGATCCGCATCATAGGATAATTCACTACAGCCATGCTGGTGGCTTACATATACTACCTTAGTATCCTCACGACGATTTGCATCACTATACATAACGCCATTAGCTATGCGCTCTACTACTTTATTAGCACAGTGTACACTCGGAATAACTAAGATGTGATTGCGAAATCCAAAACTTCCATCAGCTCTGCGATAGCCTGTTAGTGAATATTTTGTATCCACATGTTCCACCGCTTTATTGCGGCTGCCATCTTGTTCAATATTACGAACCAAGGAGTCTACATCACCACGGCCTCGTTCACCTTCAATATTATGAACATGAACCCATTGACCTGGCTCAATATCGACCTCAGCAATACCAATATGTGAATCATACTTAATAACTGGACTCCCCTTAGGAATCTGTGCTGTAGCAAACTTATGCCCTTTAGGGATATCTTCTTGAATCGTTACATCAAGTACAACATCGCCTTTATGTAGCGGTTGTATAGCTGTTGCTACATTATCTATTGCACCCACATGAATGCCCTTCATACTTACACCTCCATTTAAACTGTACAACGTTTCGTATATAAGTAAAACAACTTTCTTTTCGAACATCTTATGAGCTTATATTATACTTATCATACGTATAAGTCAACAAGATACGTATATGCGTAATGCTAATATTGCATATATATATCAATATCAGCTTAGATTTTGCACTTTTTACATACTAGTAGGCATAATCAATTTATTATGTTAAAATAATAACAAATTTACGTATATGCGAATTTATGAATATTTTTCGTACAGTCGAATTAGGAGATTTTATGAAATTGATACATACTAGCAACCAACACAAGCCAACGCTACGGGTCATCAAAGTATTAGAAGCGGTAGCTAGCAGCCATGGCTTAACATTATCACAAATAGCCGATATTCTTGAGTGTCCCAAAAGTACCTTAACACCTATATTGAAGACATTAGTAGATACTAATTATTTAGCTTGTGAAGAGGAAAGTTTAATTTACACAATGGGAAAACAAGCTTTCATCATCGGTAACACCTACGAACACCAAGCCGATACATTAGACTTAATTAAAGAACAAATGGAAATTATGTCTTCAAATTGCAAAGAAACAGTCCATCTAGGTGTACTTGAAGGCAATCAAATTATGTACTTACAAAAAGTGACAAGTCCCAAGCCATTGCAGCTTATTTCATCGGTAGGCAAGCGACTTCCAGCCTATGCAACGGCACTAGGAAAATCTCTATTAATGGACCATACAGAATCAGAATTACACCAATTATTTGTTGATCCATTGCCTAGCTTAACAGAGAAAACTCTACCTACAGTAAATGCCCTATATCAAAACATTCATCAGAATAAACAGGATGAGTTCACTTATAAACAGGATGAGTTCACTTATGAAGAAGAAGAAATTACAAAATACGCCCGTTGTATTGCAAGGCCTTTACGAGTAAATAAAAAAATTGTAGCCGCCTTAAGTATTAGTTTCCTTATATTTGATGGCTCTCCTGAGCATATTGATACAATCAAAACAAATCTTCGTCACTATGGTACAATCATCGAGAAATTAATGGCTACTAAAAATTTCAACTACTAGATAGAATGATTATCTTGCTTGGTAACGGGTAATTACTAAGTCCCTCTAAATTAATTATGTAACTATTCTATAAAAAGCTCTCAATATAAAAAAGCTCTCAATATACAAAAACTATCTCAATATTCCATAAAAAAACTACCCCATCAATGATGAGGTAGTTTTTTTATTTTCCTACTAATTCATATTCTTTTATAGGCCTTATTTCACTATAGCACCTATTTTACAAGTTGCTATTCATTCTATCTATAGTTACACATAAATCCGCGGCACTCGTTCAGAGAATCCACAGAATATTTCATATGGTATAGTCCCCACTAAGGTAGCAATTTCAAGGGCTGTAATACTTTCTTCCCCTTGTTTCCCCAAGAGCACTACTTCGTCGCCCGGATGCACCGCCACGCCCTCAGGCATAGCCACCATGAGCTGATCCATGCAAACGCGCCCCACAATAGGACAGCGATATCCATTAATTAATACGGCCCCACGATTAGACAAGCTTCTCGGATAGCCATCACCATAACCAACCGGCACAGTAGCCACCGTAGTCACTCGATTAGTCATATAGGTTCCGCCATAGCCAATGCGTTCACCGGATTTTAAATGTTGCACATGAACGACCTTGCTATGAAAACTCAAGGCTGGCCTTAATCCCAATCGATTAGGCACATCAAGAGATGGCATAATACCATATTGAATGATGCCAGGTCTAGCATCCGTGAACAAGCTATCTTTTACATCAAGTAGCCCTGCGCTATTCGCCATGGAGAAACGAAATGGCTCGCTTCGATGAGCCCTAACCATTTCCACCATATGACGGAACGCCTCTGTTTGTTTATGAGCACTTGTTTTATCCGCACTATCAGCATTTGCCATATGAGAGAAAAATCCATCTACACGCAAATGCGGAAAGCTCTCTATTTTAGCCATAAAGTCTAACGCACTATCTGGGTGAATACCAATGCGATGCATCCCCGTATCAACAGCAATGCAACACTCAATAATCACATCATGACGCGCCGCACAAGCTTCTAACGCCTCTAAATCAGTAGAATCACAAACTGCCGGAATCGATTGACCTTCTACAATTAAATCATAGGATTGAGGTAAAGTAATCCCCAGCAAGTAAATCGGCAAATTAATGCCTGCCCGACGAAGCGGCAAGGCTTCCTCAGGAAAGGCTACTGCCAAAGATTCATAGCCTTCTTCCACTGCAATACGACCTACCATAACACTGCCATGGCCATAACCATTGGCTTTTATTACGGCTGTTGCAGAGCTCCACTCAGGTAAACTATCTTTTATACGCCGTAAATTCTCGCGCAAAATTGCCGTATCTATTCGTAAATGAGTCGGTCTCATAAGTCACCTCTAATTAAAACTATTCGTACCTTCCTATTGTATACCTCTAAGGATTAAATACTCAACTCTTTTTTTATACTTCTGCCAATTTGTCATAGGTAGCCCTTTTCATGTACGCCTACAGTGTATATTTTGCACTTTGTGAAGATACTGTAAAGAGTCATTTACAACATCTACCATATTACCTATCATATTTTAACCTATTATATATATAGCACCATCTATGACTTAAACTCATACGCACCTTATTTTTTATAGATATTTCATTATTTTACAAAAGCTTTACAAAGTATGGAGTAGAAACTTTACAAACTTTGTGTATACTGAATGCACAAGTTAAGAATGTAAGACATCACTCAATTTTACAGGAGGCAACAAATGAAATTCAACTTGAAAGCATTATCAGTCTTAGCCATGGCAGGTGTATTAACCTTAGGTCTAATGGGTTGCGGCAACAGCGGCGACTCCGCTAAGCAAGGAGCAGCACAAGCATTAAAAGGAACAATTACTTCTTCCGGTTCTTCTGCTTTACTTCCATTGGCTAAAGAAGCAGCAGCCGAGTTTAAAAAGAAACACCCTGATGTATCTATCGTACTTAACGGTGGTGGTTCCGGCACAGGTTTAAAACAAGTTTCTGACGGTACTGTAAACATCGGTAACTCCGACGTAGCAGCAGAAACAAAATTACCTAAAGAAAAAGCCGCTGAACTAGTAGACCACAAAGTAGCTGTAGTTACAGTAGCAGCTGTAGCCAATAAAGAAGTTGGCGCCGCTGTATCAAGTCTTACACAACAACAATTAATCGACATCTTCACTGGTAAGGTAACTAACTGGAAAGAAGTTGGCGGTCCTGATGTAAACGTAGTTCTTGTAACTCGTCCTTCCACATCTGGTACACGTGCACTCTTCACAGAATTCGCACTTAACAACAACCAAGAAGTGTCCAACAAATCTCTTGAAACAGATGATTCCGGCGCACTTATCCAAAGCATCTCTAACACACCAGGTGCTATCGGTTATGTAGCTTTACCTTACTTGTTAAACAACACAAGCGTAACTCCAATCTCCATTGATGGTGTAGCACCTTCCTTAGAAAACACTTACAATGGCACTTACAAAGTATGGGGCTACGAACACATGTACACTAAAGGCCAACCAGACGCAGTTCAAAAAGCATACCTTGACTTCATCATGTCCGACGAATTCGGTAAAATCCTTGAAGGCAAAGGCTATGGTATCGCTGCTAAAGTAAAAACGGGGAAATAAAGGATGAACATTGAAAGCACACTTCGAAACGATCGAATCTGGCGCCATGTGATCCAAGGAGCAGGCTTTTGCCTGCTCCTTCTTACCATAGCGATAGGTGTATTCCTAATCTATCGAGGTACTGGCACCTTCACAACATATGGACATAGTATTTCAGAATTCTTATTTAGCACTACATTTAAACCTGAAGACACCTTAAATGGTGGTGGCCAAGTAGGCGCTGCCATCTTCATCATTGGTTCTTTAATCACTTGTGGTCTTGCCTTACTTATGGCTACACCAGTAAGTATTGGTCTTGCTATTTACATGGCAGAAATTACCCCTTCCATGGGCCGTCGTTTCTGGCAACCAGTTATTGAAATTTTCGTAGGTATTCCATCTATCATTTATGGGTGGTTAGGTCTTACAATCTTAGTTCCATTTATCCAACGAAACACTAGCTCTGATAGTGGCTTCTCTATATTAGCAGCTTCTATTGTACTAGCTATTATGATTTTCCCAACTATTACATCTGTTACAATGAATGCTCTCAATAGTGTTCCTAAAACATATCGCCAAGGCGCTTACGGCTTAGGAGCTACTCGCTGGGAAGTAATTTACAAAATCGTTTTACCAGTAGCTAAACATGGTATTTTAGCTGGCATTATCTTAGGTCTCGCTCGTGCCTTCGGCGAAGCCTTAGCAGTCGCCATGGTAATCGGTAAAATGAAAGCCTTACCAACGTCCCTTCTATCCCCTACAGTTAACTTAACAGGCGCTATCGCCGCTGATATGGGTGGTACGATGGAAGGTAGTGAATATAATTTCGCACTTTGGTCCATGGCTCTTTTACTCTTTATTATTTCCTTATTCTTTATCTTATTGATTCGCTACATTTCAAGTAAAGGAGGCGCGTCCCTTGCAAGCAAGTAAAGCTATCCCGGCTCCACGCCGTCGTGCACTCACTAGTGATCGAATCGTTACCTTGTCACTTCATGTGCTAGCAGGGGCTACGCTATTATTACTCCTCTCCTTTGTAGGCTACATCGCCTACTCTGCGCTGATTGATTTTCAGCCTTCTTTATTGGAGTTCTCCCCTACTGGTATTGGTAATCAATTATTCAACACAGTCTATCTCGTGTTCCTATCTTTAATTATCAGCGTGCCGCTTGGCATTGGCGCTGGTATCTACATGGCAGAATATGCCACTCATGGCCGCATTCAAAAAGTATTGCGTATCGCCATTGAAACATTGTCTTCATTGCCATCTATCGTAGTTGGTCTCTTCGGTTACTTAGTGTTCATCATCATGACAAATTCCCAATGGAATCTCTTTGCTGGTGCTTTAACCGTATCTATTTTAACTCTACCTTTAATCGCAACAATTACAGAAGATGCGCTTCGCGCTCTACCTGCATCCTATGCTAAAGGTAGTTATGGTCTTGGAGCCACTAAATGGCAGACAATCAGTCGCGTATTAATTCCAGCGGCCTTCCCAGCTATTATTACGGGGATTATCTTAGCTGCTGGTCGTGTATTCGGTGAAGCCGCAGCGCTTATGTTCACCGCCGGTATGAGTACCGATATTAACTGGAACAGCACGGATATTACATCACCTACAAATGCGTTCAACCCATTCCGCTCTGGTGAAACCTTATCCTTACAAATCTGGGCTTCCCGCAGTGAATCCTTAGACCCACATGCAAGTGCTATGGCCAACTTAAGCGCCTTACTACTCTTAGCCTTAGTATTTATGTTTAGTATTGGAGCACGAGCTCTTAGTCGTTATTTAAATCGTAAAAATTTAGGAGATACAAAATAATGGAAATGTCTAATATGGCTTTATCTACAAATCCACAATCTATCAGCGCAGTCCAAAGTATGGTAGCCGCTCAAGAAGCAATCGCCAATGCTTTTACAGTGGAAGATTTAAACTTCTTTTATGGCTCATTTCATGCCTTAAAAAACATTAATATGGAAATTAAAAAGAATGAAATCACTGCACTCATTGGCCCTTCTGGTTGTGGTAAATCTACTTTTTTACGTATCTTAAATCGCATGAATGACTTAGAAGGTGATATTACTGTAAAAGGTCGCATTTGTCTTGAAGGAGAAGATATTTATAAAGATATCGAACCTATCGTGCTTCGCCACCGTGTAGGCATGGTATTCCAACAGCCAAATCCATTCCCTCAAAGCTTATATGACAATGTAGCCTTCGGCCCTCGCCTACAAGGCATCACTAACAAAACTGATTTAGACCAAATCGTTGAGGAAAGCTTACAACGCGCCTCCCTTTGGAATGAAGTAAAAGATCGCCTCAAAAAAAGTGCTGTAAGTCTCTCCGGTGGTCAACAACAACGCTTGTGCATCGCTCGCACCTTAGCTACTAAACCTGAAGTTATCCTAATGGACGAGCCTACTAGCGCACTAGACCCTATCTCTACAGCCAAAATTGAAGAATTAGCTTTAGAATTAAAAGAGAAATACACTATTGTTATCGTTACACATAATATGCAACAAGCAGCACGTATTTCTGATAAAACAGCTTTCTTCTTAATGGGAGATTTGATAGAATATAATAAGACAAAGGTTATTTTCAGCGATCCACATCAACCAAAAACAGCGGACTACATCAACGGTCGTTTTGGTTAATTGGATACTCATTAAGTCTATTCATCACTGAATAGTTAAAGGAGAGAACCATGAAATCCACCCCACCCTTAGTTTATTGCGTTGAAGATGAGGACAGCATTCGCGGTCTCATCTCATACGTACTCAAAGGGCAGGGATTTGAGGTCGGCACCTTCGAATCAAGCGAGCCCTTCTGGGAGGCTATCGAAGAGCGCCGGCCTCAACTTGTATTACTGGATATTATGCTCGAAGGCGAAGATGGACTGGCCATCCTTCAAAAATTACGCAATAATCCAGCAACCAAGGACCTGCCTATTATTATGTTAACTGCCAAAACTTCAGAGATTGATATCGTCCAAGGCCTAGACAATGGTGCCGATGACTACATCTCTAAGCCTTTTGGCGTAGTAGAACTCGTCTCTCGCATCAAAGCAGTCCTCCGCCGGGCCAATGGACCTAGTACTGCTAAATCTGATGTGCTAGTATGTGACAATTTATCCCTAGATCAAAGCAGTCGCCTCGTGACCTTAGGAGATACAGTGATTCCTTTAACGCTAAAGGAATATGAACTACTCCTCTTCTTTATGGAGAATCCTGGCATCGCCCTATCACGCGAACGCATTATGGAAGTTGTATGGGGCTTTTCCTATGAAGGTGAGTCTCGTACTGTAGACATGCATATAGTAACCCTTAGACAGCAATTAGGCGCAGCTGGCAAGCATTTAAAAACTGTGCGCGGCATCGGCTATCGCTGGGAGACTAAAGTATGAGAAAGAAGTTTTTTAGAGCCCTCTTTGGGCTTGGCATGCTGAGCTTGCTCTTTAGCACTATCATCTTGAGCTATCTGTTTTACAATAGCTGGAAAGAAGACTTTAAAAATGTACTGTATACGGAAACTCGCATCATAGCAGCTGAGGGAAAACTAACTAAGAGCCATCTAGATACGATTAGCAAGGCTACAGATAATGCGCTGCGCATTACCTGGATTTCCTACGAAGGCAAAGTCCTCTATGACAATGCTAGTGACCCTGAGGAAATGGACAATCACCTACAGCGCCCAGAGATTAAAGAAGCTATTTTACATGGTGAAGGTAGTGATATTCGCGATTCCTCTACATTAAATACAATTAGTTATTACGAGGCGCTACGCTTGCCAGATAATTCTATTTTGCGCGTATCTCGCACGGGTTCGACCGTCTATAAAGTAATTTTAGATGCAGCTCCTGGCTTTGTGGCCCTATTCTTAATTCTAACTGGTGGCTGCTATTTAGTAGCCCGTCGTTGGACCTCTGAGGCTATTTACCCTATTGAGGAAATTGTGAAAGCCTGGACCTCTAATACTGCCACACAGCCGGTTATTGACGAAGCTTACAATGAAATTACACCGCTCTTATCGCGCCTTTCCTTTCAAAGGCAAGAGCTTGAGACCATGATTTTCCGCCTCCGCGGCGAGAAAAACACCTTGCGTTCCATCATGGAAGAAATGAATGATGGCCTCCTGTTAGCTGAACTAGATGGTACTATCATTGTATATAATAATCATGCGACAGATTTTTTAAATACAAAGTCCTCTTTACATGGTGAGCCACTGCTCCTCTTATCTGATGATATTGAATGGCGTCGCCATGTCATCAATGCCCTCAAAAAGCATCAAGGCGGCGACTACATATATCATCGCGATGGGCAGCATTTTCACATTGTCTTCCACATTACCGAGGACGATCGCTACAAAGGGCGTTTGCTCATCATCATTTCAGACATTACACAGTCTTATCTTGAACAGCAACGACGCCATGAATTTACATCGAATGTAAGTCATGAATTAAAAACCCCACTGACTACCATCAGTGGTTATGCTGAAATTCTCGCCAATGGTATGCATCCATCAAAAGAGGAAGCCACTGTGCTGGGCGGTTATATCCATGCAGCAGCGCTTCATATGCAGGACTTAATTAATACGATTTTAAAATTATCCCGCATCGAGGATGAGCATTCTGAAATTACCTTTGAAACAGCAGCCCTTCGCCGCATCATCCATACGGCCTGGCAATTATTAGAAGGTAAGCGACAGAACAAAAATATAACAATTTCAGTGGTTGGTCCTGAAGCCAATTTAACGCTTTGCACTAAATTAGTAGAAGAAGTATTCATCAATCTCTTCGACAATGCCATTAAATTTAGCCGTGGGATCGATAATCATATTACGGTTAAAATCATTCCAAATGATATGTATACACTTGTAACAGTGACCGACGAAGGCGTTGGTATTCCAAAAGACAAGCAAGCTCGTATCTTCGAACGCTTCTATCAAGCCGATCCTAGTCGCAATAGCAAACGTGAAGGTAGCGGCCTAGGCCTGTCACTAGTAAAACATATTATGGAAATCCATGAAGGCACTGTTAGCGTGGCTAGTGAACCTGGTGAAGGCACCACCTTTACATTAAAGTTCAAAAACAAGCTACATCAAGAAATTGAAGATTAATAAAAATAAAACCTTGGACTCTTATCTTGAGAGTCCAAGGTTTTTTTATTAGAATAATAGACATACTGTATTGCTTGCCCACCGTCTAAGTATACAATACGGCATGTTTCATTAGAGCAATAGACATACTGTATTGCTTAGAACATTAAGAAGGTCATAACTTGAATCGTAATAGCCCCTAAAATCAATGGAATAGCTGTTTGTTTAACCACTTCAAATGGAGATACACCAGCCACGCCAGATACGGCTACTACAACGGCTGCAATTGGTGAAGTGGAGCGGAATATACCAGCTGTTAACTGCATTGGCAATAACATATTAACCGCTTCAATCCCAACTTTATTGGCTACATTAGGTGCAAAGGCAGAGAATGCAAAGAATGGCGCATTACCTGAGCCCATAACGATAGTGGCAGTACCGATAATAGTACACATAACTAAGATCATGGCAGTCGTACCAAAACCTGCATTTTCAGCTAAACCAATAAGATAGTCAATAGCACCCAATTGTTGCAACCCTTTAGCAAATGTTTCACCAGCAATAATAAGAGTTACTACTGTAGCAAATTGTACACCCATGCCATCAAAGAAGCCCTGCATGCTGCTAAATACAGCTTTTAAATTGCGACTGCGAATAAATTCACATAGTAAAGCTACAGCAAAGCCAATATAGAGAGCTACATTGATACCCATTTTAATACCGCCTACTTTAAAGAAACCAAAGAGAAGTACTAAAATAACTGGCACTGCTGGTAAAATAGCATAGAACTTAGGAACTGATTTTCCTTCTTTAGCAGTAGTCTCTACTACAGTTTCACCATCAGGTAATAATCCAAGCTTGCGTTTTTTGTCAAAATATTGCCCTACAAAATAATGCGCTACTACCATAACTAAACTAATCGCAATAGCCACTGGTAATTGGTAACTAACAAAGTAATCAACAGGTGTTAATCCAGAGTATTTAGCCGCTAAAATGGTATTACCTGACGAAGGACCTAAGTCTAAGCAACCATTCGTAGCAATTACTGCTGTTGCGGTAGTGCGACTAACGCCGAGGGAAATATAAAGCGGATACATAGTAACCATCAACAATAACCCAAAGCCTGAAGCACTAGGAATAAATGGGTGCAAACACTGCCCAATCAAGAAACCAGCGCCGAGTACTACATAAGGAGAGCGAATTAAATGTAAAGGCTTAGCTGCTACTTCTACCATCGCTTCACTGGCACCAATTACATTCATGTACTTAGCAAAGCCCGCACACACCATAATCATAAGACCTAAACTACCAGTACGCGTATTCGCTAATACATCTACAAAGCGGAACATATCAAACCATAAATTGCCCGTCGTTTCTTTAGCTGGCAACAAAGGCCCTAAGCCCATCATAAGGGCAATGGCCATCATAACAAAGCCACCGCAAATCAATACAGCTTGTGCCTTGTATTTCTTAAAAATAAAATAGCCTGTAAAACATGTAACTACTAATGCAATAATTGTACCCAGTAAACCTCCTGAACTTGCCATACTCATAACCTCCCTTGAATTAAATTCTTAACACCTTACATAAGATATTTCCTTACTGCTCTTAACTCTTAGATTTAATATATTTACTAGTACTTGCCTGCAATGCTTTTTATTTAGTTACTAAATTTCACCACTCCTTTCAGCATTAAATTCAGCTTTAATATGTTCTAATACCTCAGGATGAGTGACTAAATGTTGTACTGTTAAGGCTAAAATTTTTGCACCATTTACTATAGTCTCACTTGCTTGACTACTTTTTCCTAAATCCAGCCAACCTTGCGAATGACTTGATACACCACGATCAACATACTTTACCCTTATACAAGCGCCAGGGACTCTATAAGTGACACTAGAGAAATCTGTAGACCCCGTCTTTTTTCTAGGAGGCGAAATATCAGGTGCATCAATTTTAGCTGCATATGTAAGCAATAATTCGTTTAGGGACGGCACATTAAACTTATTATCATATGCTTTTTTAGTCACTAGCTCAACACGCGTACCAGTTTGTAATGCAGCACCTTCTGCCACTTGTTTAACACGTTCTAATACTTTATCTAGCGCGGCCCTTGTATTCGCTCTAATATACCACTGTGTAGAGGCGAATTCTGGCACAATATTAGCTGCTTTACCTCCATCAGTAATAATTCCATGCATTCGTACGTCATCAGGGACATGCTCTCTTAAAAACTCCATGCCATTGAAAAATGACAATACTCCATCCAAAGCGCTAATCCCCTGTTCTGGTGCAATCGCTGCATGGGCGGCCTTTCCATAGAAATTAAAATCAATCATATGTAATGCTAAGGACTTACCATCTACTGTAGTCGAATCACTACCATGCATCATAAAGACTATATCTAAATCATCAAATATTCCCTCTGCAGTCATCGTAAGCTTGCCACTTGCGGTCTCTTCAGCTGGTGTTCCATATACTAAAAGAGTCACAGGCTTAACTAAAATATTTTTTAATGCTATGGCTGCACCAACTATGGCTGGTCCTTGCATATGATGTCCACAAGCATGGCCTAAACCTTCTAAGGCGTCATATTCGCAAAGCAATCCAACCCTAGGACCTCCACCGTCAATATGATATTCTGCTTTAAAGGCAGTAGCTAAACCACTTACCTCTCTTTGTACTGAAAAGCCATGTCGTTCTAAATAATCACATAGCAATCTATGTGCTTTGACTTCCTCATGACCTAACTCTGGATGATCAAAAATATAGTCACTCATGTCTTTCAATTCACATTGTAGTGAATCAATAGCTTCTATTATTTTCTGCTCCTCATCCATGGCCTCACCTCCTCATTAGTGTAGAATCTTTACACTAATACCTTACTCAACATTTTACATTATTATGACTTTTATTACTATTAAAAATACTAAATTATCATGCAAGTTTTTTAGAGTGGCTATAAATTTTATTTTATCTAGCACCTTATAATAAATACATTTCTTTATAAAATAAAAAAGATATGCCCAATGGGGTTAATCCTATTGGGCATATCCTTTTATTATGTACTCACATTGCACATATATTAAGTTATTTATTTTTTATCAATCTGCACCCAAATTGGGTTAGTAACAGCATAATTATCATTTGCATCCATAACAACTAAATTATACCATCCATTATTTTCAATTATATCCTCAAAGTCTAAACGATATTGGCTCACAGGACTCGCGTCAAATTGCATTGTTTTAACTATTTCGCCATTTTTTATTACATTTACTAAAGCCAATCCATTAACAGATTGAAGATCAAAGCCTAAATGTATCTTACCATCTTTATTAGCCACTACTGTATTCCCAAATACATTATCTACATCAGGGAAAATAATTGGCCCCATGGACATATAAGCATGTCCTTCTTTTAATGCGGCTAAATAAGACTCATGGTTAAATTCACCTGGTACATAGGCAATCATCCGAATAATTCCTGGATATAAAGCAGATGTTACATCATGTTGATCAGATCCAGCAGATAAATATTTCTTTTCACCCTTATTCCAGAATTTAGTCATCACTTCATCTAAAGTGCGTTTATCCCAATTCTTTTCATTGTTGTTGCCATACAAATTAATAGTCTTTTGTAATTCAACTAAATCATAGTCATCAGCGCCATCTTCCTGACCACCAATAACACCAGCTCGATTTAAATAGAAACCATAGTCAGTATATGGATGATTTAAAACTACTGTTGCGCCCATTTTATGAGCTAATTCATTAATTTCCTTTGGCGTTGAAGTAGGCGCTATAGGAGTCTCCTTTAAACCCTTATAAGGTACATTTAAGATTCCCCAATGTCCCCAACCTGGCGATACTTCCAAGCTAGATAAAAACTTATGACCAGCTTTATTAGTAATAGCATACATTTCCGCATTATTATTAATAGAGTCATGATCAGATATAACATGTAAGTCTAATTTAGCTGCTACTTGTGCATTAAATAAGGCTTGTGGGCTAGTTGCACCATCGCCAATATTAGAATGCTGATGATTATCGACAGAGTACCAATTTTTCGAATTAATATCAATCAATGTAGGAATTACAACTTGCGTGCTATACGGTTCACCAGATTTTAACGGTACTTCAATTCGTGTAGTACGTGCAAAATAATCTTTCCCATAATCGAACTCTATAACTGTGTTTCCTTCCACTGCTTGGAAAGTAAATTCAGCTATATTATTTTCTGGATTAGTAAAGTACACTGTACTGCCAATCGTTTTAACCCCCATAGTAGCTTCTGGGAATGTAATTCGCGCTGGGATGGAACGACCTTGCTCATCTACAGGCTGAATATTCAAATACGCTCCTTCGTTCAATACTAAATTTAGGTTTCCTAGCGAATTATTATTTACATTCACTGCTGCAGATGGCGTCATTCCCTCAGCTTCTGCATGGATATTATACATACCTTTAGGTAAGGAGAAGTCATATTCTCCATTTTCATTGGTCACATGCCATACTAAAGGCTGCATATTTCGTATTACTACATCCTCATTTAAGCTTTCATCTGATTTAGGAGTTCTTACATAAGCACCATCTTTGGATACAATAACATAGGCACCTGCCACAGGCTTACCAACTCTATCTACTACTTGTCCCTTAATATGAATTACTTCAGCTGCCTGATTTTTTTGTAAGTAACGCTCTAAAATTGGCGTAGTACTTCCATTATTGTTGATAAGGATTTCACCTGTATATACATAACTTTCCTTTGCTTTTATATCTCGTAATGTGTATAAATCCTTATAGCCTGATGATCCCTTATAAGCATCTGCACCATCTTGCTGTACTGAAATAGCATAATTCTTGCCATAGCTAACTATATAATTACCTAGCTCTTCATTTAAACGTGAATCATTGCCTACTCGGATGCCAGTGATTTTTTTATCTGGATAATATCCAAATGGACCATACATACTATCTGCTAAAGTACTAATAGAATATCCCGAATACATATTCTTATAGTCATCAGCTCCCGGATTAGTAACTGTTGTTTTCACTGGAATATAATTACTATCTGGCTTAATTGTGTACTCTATGGTCACATCTAAAGGCTTATCATGCCCCTCAGAATAATACTGTGTATCAGCTTGTACAATAACATTCTCTCCATCTTTACGATATGTTATATGTTCTCTATCTGGATGCAATAAGTCTTTACCTTCATAACTACCAGAGGCAGACCACATATTATTTAAAAACTCAATGTCATTTATTAAATCAATTCCTACTGTCCCAGACTTATCAACTACTGCTATATCTAAGATGCTTCCTTTAGTCATATTCCAATAATTATTAGAGCCTGCAGCAAAAGATACTGCAATCTTATTGTTAATAACTGTAAAATCATCTTCATGGTTGGCCATGCCATTTACTATGGGAGTAGCCCCTTCTTGTACATAGATTCCTTTTACTACCTCTACTGGTTCAGCACCATTAACATAAGGTAAAGATAAGCAGGCACATGCGGCTAACAGTATCGCCATTCGTTTAGTATTCATTCTCTTCTTCATACAAAACTCCTTTAAAATAATTGTATACCGTAGTTTATTGATAAAAGCTCATTATTCACAGATAAAGTCATATAAAAAAAGGGCTTTGCAGATATAAAATCGCAAAGCCACTTTTTTATTTATTCAAATTCAAGCAGGTTTGTAGCAGTTTGCTAGGCAGATTATTGGTTATCTACTTGAGGAAGAATGATTTCCACGTCAGAATGAGGACGAGGAATTACGTGTACGGATACTAATTCGCCAACGCGTTGAGCTGCTGCTGCACCAGCGTCAGTAGCTGCTTTAACAGCACCTACGTCACCGCGAACCATAACTGTTACGAAACCACCACCGATAGTTTCTTTACCGATTAAATATACATTAGCTGCTTTTACCATTGCGTCAGCTGCTTCGATAGAACCTACTAAACCTTTAGTTTCAACTAAACCTAATGCTTCGTTTTTCATAATGAATACCTCCAATTATGTACTAATTACATAAAACTAAATTTAACAATACATAGTAATATAAAGTATTAAACTTGCACCTAATCCTACCTACAAACCAACTTTCCGACTTCACGGTTGTAATAGTTATATTCTGCCTTCTGTAGGTGCGATTTAACTATTGAAATGAGCTAAACAACTATTGTGAGGACTTATAGCCCTATCATAATATTATTGTTGTTTTTGTAAGAAAGCAAGTACTTCTGCAACTGCATTACGCAAGCTTTCATCAGTAGTTACAGAACCAGCACTTTGGCTAGCACCTTGAGCAGATGCGCTGCAACCACAGTTAACACCAGTGATTTCATCAGTTGGGTAGCATTCTTCTAAACCATAAGCCACACGCTTAATATTAATTAAGTTAAGTGGAGATACGTTATCAGAAGTAGCGCTGCCACCTTGTGTACCACAACCTAGTGTGAAGGCTGGTAATAAACCAGTACATGCACCAGTACCACCTTGAGAACCAGAAGTGTTTACAAGGATACGGTTAACTGGTTTAATCGAGAAGGCCATAGCAATTTCTGGATTGCTAGTATGAAGAGTCATAGTGTGACCTGTACCGCAATTGTTTAAGATTTCGATACAAAGTTCACAGCCTTCATGCCAATCTTTAACTACATAGTAGCCAAGTACAGTTGTCAATTTTTCATAGGATAATGGGCTATCTTTACCTACACCAGTTTGTTTGCCGATTAAAATCTTAGTGCCTGCAGGAATTGTAATTCCAGCCGCATCAGCTAATACTTGTGGCGGACGACCTACGAATTGCGCATTCATAGCAAAGCCTTTTTTGAAGAGAATCTTGCAGATTTTCTTAGTTTCATCTTCGCTCATGAAGTAGCAACCTTGGCGAGTAAATTCAGCTTCCACTTGATCTTTAATGCATTCTTCAACTACGATGCTTTGTTCAGATGCACAAACTGTACCATAGTCAAATGTTTTACTAGCAATAATGCGGCGAACTGCATTTGGAATGTCAGCCGTGCGTTCAATAAAGCATGGACCGTTACCAGGGCCTACGCCTAAAGCTGGTTTACCAGAGCTATAGGCAGCGCGAACCATCGCTTCACCACCAGTAGCAATAATCATATTAACTTCTGGCGCATGAAGAAGTTCTTTTGTTGCTGCCATAGAAGGCATTGTTACCCAAGTAATAATATCCTTAGGTGCTCCTGCCATTTCAGCTGCTTCAGCCATTAAACGAGCGGCTTCGCCAGTCGCATGTTTAGCAGATGGATGCGGGGAGAACACAATACCATTTCTAGCTTTTAAAGCGATAATCGCTTTGTAAATAACTGTTGAAGTAGGATTTGTTGAAGGGATGATACCAAATAATAAACCAACTGGTACACCGATTTCAATAACGCGTTTAGCTGTATCGTTATTGATAATCCCACTTACTTTCATATCCTTAATATCACGATATAAGATAGTAGAAGCAAGTTTGTTCTTAGTGATTTTATCAACCACTTTACCAAAGCCAGTTTCTTCAACTGCCATGCGAGCTAAGCGCTCAGCATTTTCTTCGGCAACACGAACCATATTTTGTAAAATGCGGTCCACTTGTTCATCTGTAAAATTAGCAAATTCTTGTTGTGCTTTTTTTGCTCGACGTGCACAGCAGCGAGCTTCTTGTATGGATTGTAGATCTTTATCGAAAGTAGTTTCCAATGTTCTACATCCTCCTTTCCCATACCTAATTATGCCATCGTTTCTGCCCAGTTAGCTGGGTAGGTTACATAAAAAACCTTTGCGTATTCATCTGCGCCCCAAATAACATCAGAGTTCTTTGGCACGTATAAAACGTCGCCTGCTTTTGCGGTGCGTTTAACCCCATTAATAGTTACATTCAATTCGCCTTCTAAGACAATGTCAATTTCATCGTAAAGCAATTTCCAAGGGAATTTTGACCCTACGATTTTTAAAAGACCTGCACTAATATTAGGCGAGTCGCTATAACCAATTAATTCTTTATATTGTACATTCGCGCCAGGCACGCCTGTATCAAACACTTCAAAATCAACATCTTGTGTGCGTACAATTTGTAAGCCCGATGCGTCCTTATCCCTAACGAGACCATCGGATGCCACTGTGCCGCCCACTTTATTGATTAAGATAGATTGCAATAAATCCAGCACTTGATTTCCTGTAGAAGGAGCTGTGCCTGCTACTGCTTCTATAGCTTGACTACCTACTGGGGTAGCACTTAAAGAAATTTGTTCCGTAAAAGTAATACCTTTAGCTTTCGCCAAATCCTTTGCAGCTGGTGTGATTAGTGTATTATCATCTATAGCAATTGTAGTCTGCTTATTTGACAATGCGCTTTCCACATCAGACATAGTAATCAATTTTTTCAACACGTCTCACCACCTTTTACTTTGGATTCGCTCTAAAAAGAACTTTTTGCTGTTCAATTTCTTCACTTATCTTTTTCATAGCCGTCTCAACGCTAGAAGTATCACCAAAAACGGCAATCATAACTAAGTTCTGAGGGCAATTCCCTCGTACGTCAACAACGGTAACACCTGATGCCTTCTCCGCTACATCGGCAGCAAACACCATATCACAGAGCTTACCTTGCATAAGACCAATCGCTTCATAGTCTTTTACAGCAAGCTTTGTAGATGCATCAATGCGGCGCTGTAAGATGGAGCTAACACCGGAAGTTGGTGCTTTAATAATTCTGTAGTCCATATTAAACCTCCGCTAATTCTTTAATAATTTCTTCTATTTGACAGACACAAGCCGCCATCACTTGTTTATAACTAGTTAAACAGGTTCTATCTGCATTCATCTGCTGAATTGCTGTTAAACAGCTCACTCTAACCAAGTTTAACTGTCCTACAAACAATGCATAAGGTGCTTCCACAGCAATTTGATGTATAGCAAATTCTTCATCAGGTGCCATATGTTTTATAGACTCTAATGCTGCTAAACTAATCTCTTTTTGTGTTTTTATCGCCGCTTGAGCAGCCACTAATGTATCGTGTATGCTCTTTAGTTTATCACTAAGACTGCGATGACACATGGTAGCAACCGTCGTTTGAGCCACAAATAAATGTGCTAAGGCCCATTCAATAGAAACTCCGACTTGAGCTCCCATATTAAAAGAGGTTGCTTTTGGAGATGCCTCTGCAGAAGATATTTTATTGTTCCCTGTTTTTGGTTGAAGCTTTTGATCCTCATAGTGGACTACTATCCGGCGGTCTACGAGGAACTGATACGCTTCTGGCGTCAGGCGCGTGTCCTTGCCTACGTGAAATGACTCAAACGGTGCTTGCCGATATTGCCATCGCAACGTATCTTCTGTAATAAATTTCATACATTGGCTCCCATGTATTAATATAGAAGCTTACAAAACTCTTTATAGGCTAAAATGTCTTCTTTACCTTGTTCAGTTTTACTAGACCATTCAATCACTGGTTCAGTAATTCCAATCCACTGTAAAGTATCGTAGGCTTTTTGAATTTGAGCTTCATTAGCTAAATCACATTTGGTAATAATACCACAAATCGTCCCATGAAAAGATTTCGAGAAAGAAGGCGGATATTCCTGCTTTTGCTGTAGTGGATCTACGAGGAAAAACACTACACTAGCATCTTGATTCGATGCGATTAAACAATCATACATCCACGGACTTTCCAAATATCCACTAGGCATATCAATAGTATATTCACCATATCGAATATCTGATGTAGCTTTAAGTTCGTTGACTTTATCTTCAATTACATTAGCTAGGGTCGTCTTACCAGACTGCCTAGGGCCAATAATCATAATCTTAAGTCTCATATTAAGCCTTTGTAACCGTAGCTGGTGTAAATCCTAAGAGCGTATGAAGGGTATCATTAATAGCATTAACACTTGTTTCCACACTGGATACATCACCAGTGATAACTAAAGACCCTGTAAACCGATCGAGAAAGCCCAAGTGTACATTGGCGGCCTTCCGTGCTATATCGCCTGCTATAATAGCGCCTTCAGCTGGTGAAATCGTCAATACTCCAATAGCTCCTACGGGGTCAACACCGATTCGTTGATACACCTCTTCATCAGGTGAAGCAATAATATGAGCCATCGTAACTTGTTTACCTGGGACTAGTTCTTGAATTATTCGTTGCTTATTCGTATCTAATACATCCATAGTTTCCCTCACTACTGTAACTCTATATACTGCTTATATGTCTCTACTATAAGATTTATACCTGCCTGATTCATCTCCTTAGCATAGGCGACTAAACGCTGCAAGGTATCTTCACTATAGGTAAAGAACTCACCTTTTAGATATGTATCTATGGACGTATCATTAGTGCCATCTGCACTTACAGAGCGGCCTAATGTTACCGTCTTAGGTACTATCGTTTTTGCCTCTTCATACCATGCCTTATGATATGTTAACAGTTCCGTTACTAAAGCTATCTTATTAGGCGTTTTTGCAGGTAGTTCATTCTTAATCTGATCATACGCCGCTGGCGCTGTATCTTCCATCATATACCCATACTTTTCAATCATCAGATTGCGTCGTTCACTAAGAGCTTTGTGAATGTCTCTGAGATAGGAAGCTTGAATATCTAAAGGATATACATTCCATTGACTTCGTCTCATAAGAAGAAACATATATTTATTATTTTTGCATTCTAAATGTTTTTGATTGCTGCGCGTTGCTAGCAACATATCCCATTCATAATTTGCAATCTTATCAATAACCTGCATATATACCTCTCTATCTAGACCAAGGACTTTCATTCTGTAAGGCTGGATCTGAAATCTGTTTAAAAATTTCATACCCATGTGCCACTAAGAATGTGTCCTGCGAATGACTTAAGCCTACTTCGCGAAGCCGATCGATAATATACTCACAAATTCGTTCTACACGATTTGTATTTTCCTCGTCAATCGTAGTTGTTTTTACCATTGACTCGATAATTTGTCCAATTTCTGCCCCTAAGATTGGCAAAGATTGAAGCTTTCTATGCCGCCATTTATAAAATGGCATATACACTTTATTTAAAATATATACAATAGCCATGGCATGATTCATCGCTTCACTTAAGGCTAAATTAGCCGCTACAATTTCATTGCGTTTTAAACAGCGCGGATAATTATATTGCCCTGATTGCGCGAGCTTAATGCATTCATAAGCTAAGTATTTCAGCCATAAATCCTTTGGATAGTAGGCTAATAAATGATTTCTAATCTGAGTAAATTCGCCAAGATTATCAAAGAATATTTCGCCCGTCGTAGCCGTAGCTAAGAAATCTTCCGGTATATCGCGCCACTCGCTAAGCGTCTGTGGCCCCTTAGATGTGCGGGTATATTTTTGATAAAAATCTTGCGTTGGTACCACATAGGCATGGCCCTTAGCTAGATGGCTTAATGCCTTCTCTAAGGCTTCATGATGCGCTAAATAATCAGCTGTACTCAAGAATAAAAGTACTTTACTCTCGAAGTCATGGTCTTTAGAAAGTTCATCATCATAGCCTAAGCATTCCGACCCTTTCCCTACTAAGCCTGCTGCCATACGTGGCAAGAGTTCTGGGAAGGATTGTTTTAAAATAGGATATACTTCCTCTTTTAAAAGGCTATGAGATAAGGCAAGCCCTGATCCAGGCCAATAGTTTTGTGTCAAGAAATCTTCTTGCAAGCGTGTACTGCCTCCCCCTACAGTAGGGTTAGGTGCACTACCTACACTGCTCTCGCCCATCAATGCAGCTCCAGCCTTTGCTAATAAGTCATCTAGTGACTCCTCACTGCCGAGTACTACCTCTGATGTCTGCTGAGCTTGAAAATTCTGGCTAGCCGGTGGATTGTAACTAGTTTGTCCTAGTTTTTCTTTAACTATTTTTAAATTTTGAGTTAATAAGCGATAGCCTTTACTATCTGTTCCATAGGTGCGTTCCATAATCGGCAACACATCTTCCATTAAAGAGCAAGCTTTTTCATAGCTACCTTCATTGTAGAACATAGTCGCAATATTATTGACTACCGTAGCATATAAAGGATGATTCTCCCCTACAGCTTGAGATAATAAGTCTACCGACTCATTCATTAAGTCTTGGTACTCATCAGTCTTGCCCATGAGTCGACAAGTCTCTGCAAAATTACTACAAGAAATAGCGAGCTTTACGCGACTATTTTCTTGAGTTCTAAGAAGGCCTAACGCTTCTTTTTGATACGTATAGGCTTTATCAAATTCTTTGCGTTGCAAATGCAAATTACCTAAATTATTGCACAAGGACACGTACACAATATTGCGAATATTCAATTGATTCGCTATATTTAATGCCGTGGTAAAATCCTTTTCAGCTTCATCAAAATTCTTTGAATCTAACTGATTCGTCCCTGCATTAAGTAAGGTAGTTACATAAGCTTGGCTTTTAACACCACTTGTACTCGCAACCAATGATTTTGCTTCATTCAAAATCTCTTGCGCTTTACCGTACTGCCCTGTGTTTCGCAGTACCCCACCATAGTCATTTAGAATGCGAGCTAGCAAACCTTTATCATTGCGACTGCGTGTTTCTTCAATGGCATCTTCGAACAAAGGCAACATTTCTACGTCGCGCCCTTGACGACCGAGGTTATCTATTTCAGTTAGTATTTGATTTAATCTATCCATTGGAAAACCTCTTTCTAAATGCTAGTGTTTAACGACTTTTACATCCATATCATATTCTTTAACAATCGCTTCAATATGATCTAGCTCTTCTGGTTTGAAAGACAAATCTTCTTTAATTGTGTATTCCTTATCAAGTTGGGCATATTTGTTAACGCCTAGCTTGTGATATGGCAAAATATCAATGCCTTTAAAGTTTGGTAAATCTTTATACGGCAATAAGAATTCCATCGTCTTTCGAATCGTCTCATCCTGACTATTGAGGCCTCGAATGAGAGGCATACGAACTTTAACATTATATCCACGCTTTAAGAGCTCTTGGATATTCGTTAAAATCAGTTCATTGCGCACCCCTGTGAGCTCTGCATGTGTATCAGAATCAATCTGCTTAATATCAAACAAGAACAAATCGAGATGCTCTGCCATCATCAAGAGATTTTCTAATTTTGCATACCCACAAGTTTCAATTGCTGTATGAATTCCAAGTGCTTGACATTCGCGCAAAATATCAGTGGCTGCTTCTGGCTGAGTAGATACTTCCCCTCCGCCAAGAGTTACACCGCCACCGGAACTGAGATAGAAGAGGGAGTCTTCTTGAACTGTCTCAACTAGTTCAGTAACAGTTTTATCTTGCCCTACAATATGTATCGCTTTTCTTGGACATACGCTTTCACATTTACGACAACCGATGCAATTTGTTTCCCGATTGACTACATGGTCAATCTTGTCGCCATTTTGCACTAAGGAGTGAATATCCATAGGGCAAACTGGAACGCAATGACCACAGCGTGTACATAAATTATCTTGAAACATCACTTGATATTTACGTTCCAATCCCTCTGGATTCGCACACCACCGGCAACGGAGCGGACATCCTTTGAAGAATATCAGCGTCCGTATGCCAGGGCCGTCATAAATCGAGTACTTTTGGACGTTAAATATTCGTGCCTTACGCTCTATACAAAGCTGTTCAGACATAACGCCCTCCCTACTGTGCTTAATAAGTATCGACTATTAGCGGAAAGATTTTGGCAAATAGTTTTTCAACAATCTACGACCTTCTTCGCTAATACAATAGTATACATCTAACTCGCCATCTTCAGTGATACCGAGCTCTGCTTCATCAATAACGCCATTGGCCATCATTGATAAGGCATGATCTTTAAATTTACTGCGCTTAAATTGGCTTTCTGTACCATATTCAGCGCGTAAACCTTCCATCATTTGATCCACATTAGCTTTCTCTACTGTAGAAAAAAAGTGAAGCAAACGGAATCGTAATGGTAAAACTTGAGCCATAAGTATGTGCCTCCTATTTTTTTCTAAAGAAATCTAATGGGTTCATGGAAACTAAAATTACACCAATAGTTACACTAATACATCCTACTACCATATTTGTTGTAATTTCTGTAATATTACCGAAGATAATGTTCAATAATACACCCCATACAACGAATGTGGAGTTCATTGCCATGCCCTTTGCGCAGCCTACTTTGTTATTAGCACTATACCATAACAAGTAAGAGAAACCACCAACAGCACCTGCTGCGGCAAGTGTTGTAATTGCAGATGTTTCCCCTGCAATAACGCTAACTGCGGTCCAGCCACCAACGATAGGAAGGACTATAAGAGCCAATACAGTACCCGATGTAATTTCGCGTAATGTAATTGCAATGTTAGGGTCAACCATAGACATACCAAATGTTGCTAGTACGATTTCTGTACCCCAACAAAATGCTGCTATACCTGCCATAATAAGCCCTAATGTAAAGTTAGGAGCATCTCCATCTGGTGGTGCATAACTTACGATGATGGCGCCAATTACTGACATAAATATGCCAACCCACATACGCGCATTAATTGGCTGTTTCAAGAAAATTCTTGAGAATAAGCAACCTAAGATTGGATATAATGCGGTAATGGTAAGCGCATAAGCCGGTCCGGCCATGGCCGATCCCATAAAGTATGTAGACTGTCCAATAGGTCCCCCTAATAAAGCAGCCAAACACACAATTAAACCTGGCTTTGTTTTAAACGTACGCCATACTTCTTGTCCCATACCATTAATGATATTGTAGAAAAGTACTGCAATAGCCGCACAAATATCATTAATAGCGGCACAAGCAAGCGGTATAGCATATAACGCTGCACTTGCTCCCATCATACTAGTTATTGTACCTTCTGGTATAAAACCATATCCCAAGGAGAATAACAGATTATTTAAGCCCCATAAAAAACCACTACCTACACCTATAAAGAGGCCTATTTGATTAAACTTTGAATCTTGCTTTGCCTTGAGGGCAAGCGCTCGTTGCTGTATTGTTTGTTCCAAAAAATCCACCCCTATCGTGTCACCTTATCGGCACTATTTTTAGAAATGATCTAACATAGTACGGCTAATAATTTCGTCCTGTACTTCTTTACAAAGTTCTACGAAGTAAGCACTATAACCAGCCACGCGGATAATTAAATCACGATATTTGTCAGGTTCTACCTGGGCTTTTTTCAATACTTCGTTGTCTACATAGCTGAACTGCATTTCCCCGTTACCTAAGATAGATGCTGTACGAAGTAATGTAATCAAGCCGTTTTCACCTTCTGGAGTTTCAAGGATACCTTTGAGTAATTTGAAGTTATGAACCATACCGATAGTCATATCTTCGTTACCCATTTTACTTACAGATTTAATAATAGCTGTAGGTCCTAATTTGTCATCCCCTTGAGTTGGGCTAATGCCGTCAGACAATGGAGTCCAAGCCTTACGACCATTAGCTGTTGCTGCAGTTAAGGCACCGATTGGTGTATTATTGGAAATGGATAATGTACCATGGCTGAACTTAGCGTATAACATGTCGTATTTTTGACATTCATCTTCAGTCCAGTTAACGATATCGCGGCAAATATTATCTGCATATGGATCATCGTTACCATATTTAGGTGCATTTACACAATCTGTATGAATGCTTTGGAAACCTTCAAAGTTAGCATTAAGAGCATCGCGCATTTGAGTCAATGTATATTTACGATCATCAAATACTAATTTCTTAATCGCTGCCATGGAGTCAGCATATGTAGCAAGACCGGAGAATACGATACCAGGGCCACTGTTAACCATAGCGCCGCCTTCCATAACGTCTTTACCAGATTCCATACAACCTTCAACCATGATGGACATCAATGGTTTTGGAGCTACATCGCGGTGTACGCGTTGGCTTACTACTGTACCGATAGCGGATTGACGAATGATGTAAGCAACTTGTTCTTTAACTGCTGCTTCAAATTCTTCATATGTTTTGAATGCTTCAATATCGCCAGTGTCAATGCCTTCTTTACGATTGTTAAGTTGCATTACACCACGGTTCAATACGAACTCAATAGCGATTGGCCATTGTGTATACGCAGTAGAAGTCCATTGGTAAATACGACCAGATTTTTGAGGCTCTACGCAACCCATTAAGCAGTAGTCGCGGGAATCTTCTAAGCTGAAGCCTTTAGCAAGCATCATCTTAATATGGCAATCATCGAAGTGACAAGCAGGGAAACCAAGACCAGCTTTAACTACTTCTACGATTTTTTGCATGTATTTTTGTGGAGAACGGTTGTGAATACGTGCTGCCAAGGATGGTTGGTACATACGAGTTAAGCGAACTGCGTCCATGATTAAGTATGTTAAATCATTAGTAGCGTCGCCACCTTTACGTAATTGACCGCCAATTGTACAGTTGATGAATGGTTGGTAACCTGCGAAGTATGTGGAACCACCTTCGGAGGATAACCACATGAATTCAGAACATTTAATGATGAAGCAGCTCAATAATTCGAATGCTTCTAATTTGTTCATGCGGCCAGCGTCCATATCAGCTTTGAACATTGGGTAAATATATTGGTCAAGACGACCTAAAGAAATACCAGTTTGGTTTTCCTCTACCATGAATAAGGATTCTACAGTCCAGATGGATTGTAATGCTTCATGGAATGTTTCTGGTGGGTTAGCAGGTACGCGAGTTAAGATTTCAGAAATCTTCATTAACTCTTGTTTACGTTGAGCATCAGACTCATAACCAGCCATTTCACGAGCATAGTCGGATAAACGACGTGCATATGTTAAGATACCTTCACAAGTTTCGATACAAGCTTTGTAGAAGTAAATCTTTTCGATGTCATCAGGACGTTCCATGGAAAGTTTAGCTAAATGTTCTTCAGCTTCTTTCTTAACACCATTGATACCTTTTTTAATAAGCACTACGTCATAACCAGGGCAAGTATCGCCACCACCATTGATTTGGTGATAGGACATATCACTTACGCCGCTTTCGCCGGAAATGCTCCACACGCCAGCATCACGATATTGTTGTTCACAAATTTCGTCCAAGCTGCGGTTTTCCCAGAATGGGAACACTTGTTCGCGTAAAATGCGTTTGTCTTCTTCGCTAATGAAGAATGGATCTTGAGGGCGAGTAGCCATAGTGTCCAACTCATCGCGAACCCAGCGCCATGCAATATCAGGAGATACGGAACCAGCACGTGGTTTACCGCCTGGATGACCTACGATTAATTCATCAGGTTGAATTAATAATGGTGCAGTTTCACAAGCGCGACGGAAACATTTAGCACGAAGTACTTTCTTAGGTAAGCCTGCATTTGCTTTTGTTACTTCTGTAAAAGCTAATGCGCGGTGAATGCTTACGCTAGGACGAACTTTTAAGTATGCTTCGCGAAGGCGTTTCATACGTGGAGTTAATTCATTGATATCACCATCGAAATGAGGTGCTTTGTAATCTTTATAGCTAGTTGTGCTTCCACCATTTGTCTTAATATCTTGAGATAAATTTTGGAATAACTTTAATAATGCAATTGATTCTTCTTTGGATAGGTTTTTCGTAGCCTCAGAAAATTTATCAGTAAATTCCTGAATGTTCATAAATAAATCCTCCTTCATCGAGTTAATTTATTGTGACGATTCCTTACGAATGTTAGGATTGTAAATTCTTCAATAATACATTTAAAGCGTTTTCAAGATTATAGTCTTGACCTTCTAAGAGTGAATGGCCTAATTTACAACGCTGTGGTTGTGTTGTGCTAGCCCTTACCTGCGGCTCTGTAGCCACTGGACTAGGAACGCTAGGCTGTGCTGTACTTTGTGCAGCCATTCGCGCTGCTTGTTCTGTTCTACAAGCACCTGGATTTTCTAACGCATCTTCAATTTTGCGTACACCATAACCAACTTTTCTAATATTGATTAGATTAGTTGGAGAAATATTATCCGATGTAAAACCGCCACCTACGCTACCAGTACTTAAAATTAAAGCTGGTGGTAAATGTGTAGTTAAACCGATACCGCCAAGGGCACCAGAGGTATTAACTAGCATACGAGATACTGGTTTCTTTAACGCAAATTCTCGAATAACTGCTTCGTCTTGTGAATGAATCACTAAGGTGTGACCCTTACCTTCTGTAATGAGAAGCTCAATACATTTTTCACAAGCGAACATCCAGTTCTTTTCAACGAAAAATGCCAATACTGGGCATAATTTTTCTCTACAATATGGATTAGTGCCTGACACATATTGTTGCTCAGAGATTAATACAGTAGTTTCTTTTGGCACTGTAAATCCTGCTTTTGCTGCAATCTCATAAGCAGAGCGGCCTACGATTTCTGGATTATGACGGCCATCTACAGTATAAAATAGAGGGCTTAACATATCCGATTCAGCCTGTGTCATGAAATAAGCACCATTATTGAGTAATTCTTGTTTTACCTGATCTACAATACATTCTTCAGCTACAATGGACTGTTCCGAAGAGCAAAGTAAACCATTATCAAATGTCTTACTGCTCACTATTTCATGAATCGCTTTTTTTACATCTGCACTACGCTCAATAAAGGCTGGTCCATTGCTCGGACCACCGTTGATGGTAGGTTTACCTGCATAGTGGGCTACATCGGCCATTTGTCTTGCGGTATTAGAAATAATAAGTGAAGTATCTTTATGAGACATTAATGCCTTTGTTCCTTGCGGCGAAAGCACTGTCAAATAAGAAATGATATCTTCAGGAGCGCCATGTCGCTTAGCAGATTCAATCAAAATATCGAGTGTGCGGATAATTGAGTTCTTCGCTTTTGGATGTGGCGAGAACACAATGGCATTACCGGATTTGATTGCAATTAAGGTCGTACAAATCGCTGTTGAAGTTGGATTGGTAGATGGCAGTAATGCCACGATAACCCCTACAGGAACGCCAATATCCATAGTCTTTGCTACTGGGTCTTCTTTAATAATCCCCACGGTTTTCATATCTTTAATGTAAGAGTATAAAAACTCAGAAGCAAATTTGTTTTTTACACATTTGTCATGAACTACGCCAAAGCCGGTTTCTTCTACGGCTAATTGAGCAAGTTCTTCAGCGTGTAAGGCTACATCTTTAGCCATACCTTCAACGATTTTATCAATTCGTTCTTGCGTATATGTACTAAATATTTTCTGTCCTTCGCGAGCGTTTTCGATCAATATTCGCGCTTCTTGAGTCGACATCAAATCTGTATCAATTCGTATCACAGTGCACCTCCCTTCTTCTTATTCACTGACAATTACAGTGTAAAAGAATATTTTCTTGCAATTTTTTCAATATCTGGATGTGGATTTGGAAGTACTAAGTGGCAATATACTTCGCCCACTTCTTTTGCACGCACTACACCTGCTTCTACGGCAGATTGTACAGCGCCCACATCACCACTAATGATTACGGAAATGAGCCCTGACGCTACGTTTTCGTAACCGATCAACTCAACGTCAGCAGCTTTACACATTGCATCAGCCGCTTCGAGGACCGATACAAGGCCAAATGTTTCTATAAAACCTAATGCATTGTGTCGCATACTAACCTCCTAATCCTCCGCATCAAGCTCATGTGCGTCTACAATATGTTTAATTTTGCCAATTGGTCTAGGCATTACATTTTTAGCTGTCATCTCGCCGCATGCTGCCGCCGCTCTTGCACCTGCTTCAACAGCAGTTGTTACAGCCGCAACATCACCACATACTAAAACAGTTACTAAGCCAGAACCAACGTTTTCATAAGAGATTAGTTCAACATCAGCCGCTTTACACATTACATCGGCCGCTGCAATAGCTGGTACCATTCCGCGAGTTTCTACTAAACCAAGCGCATCACCTTGGTACTTCATATATTTTCCTCCTGCTCATACATACTACAATGTACTCTCAACAGCAGTAATTGCTATTAAGTTCACAAGATCGTCTACTGAATACTCATCTGGTACGCGTTGCACTGGCTTCGCTACTCCGAGGAGCAATGGTCCAAATGCTTGGGCGCTACCAAAGAGATTGACTAAGTTACACCCAATATTTGCTGCATTAAGATCTGGGAAAATCAACACATTTGCTTTCCCTGCTACGTCAGATTGTGGCGCCTTACTTTTAGCAACTGATGGAACGATAGAAGCATCTAACTGCAACTCACCATCAATTTTATGTACAACATGTTTTTCTTTTACCAAATTGTACGCTGCTACCACTTTGTCTACAAGCGGATCCTTTGCACTACCTTTACTGGAGAAAGATAGTAAGGAGACCCGTGGTACTCCAATTCCAAATACTTTATCTGCTAAATCAGCAGTATTTACAGCAATGTCTGCCAATTCTTCAGCGGTTGGATTCTTAACGATTTCACAATCACTAAAGAATAATGTGCCTTGCTGTCCATATTCCGGTGTTTTAGTATGCATAATTGTTGTAGAAGCAACTACACTGCTGCCTTTTTTAAGGCCAATCAATTGAGCTGCTACTTCAGCAATCGTTGCATATTGATACGACTTGCCTACAATTAGCCCGTCCGCATATCCAGCTGCTACAAACATCATGGCAAAAATCGTTGGATTCGTGGTCAATACTTCAACAGCTCGGTCATAACTGGTCGCTTGGCTTTGACTTTTATTGTTTAAGCAGCAAGTAACGAGTCGACGTAAGCGATAGTCTGTAGCCACATCAACGATAGGCATGTGTTGTAAAGAGATATTATTAGCGGCCGCTAACTGGCAAATTTCACTTTTTTTACCTATTAAGGTAACCGTGGCAAATCCGGCATCCATAACTTGTACTGCCCCTTGAAGCATACGTGCATCTGCATCAATAAGCATGGCAATATTTTTGCGCCACGGTTTTGCTTCGGCCTTGATTTGCTCCATTATACTCATAGTAATAGGTCCTTATTACGCTTTAGTGTTAGGAAGGATTAATTCTACATCAGTATGTGGGCGAGGAATTACGTGTACGGATACTAATTCACCAACGCGTTGCGCTGCTGCTGCACCAGCATCAGTAGCTGCTTTAACTGCGCCTACATCACCACGAACCATAACTGTTACGAAACCACCACCGATAGTTTCTTTACCAATTAAATACACATTAGCTGCTTTTACCATTGCGTCAGCTGCTTCGATAGAACCTACTAAACCTTTTGTTTCTACTAAACCTAGTGCTTCGTTTTTCATAACATGTTCCTCCAATGTCCTTATAAAAGATTAATGTTTATAATGTGGTTGTAAATAACTAAGCAAAATTTGTTTATTGGCCGATGAAATCTTTCGACCAGAAATCCCTAAGTCTGGTTGTCGTCTTGCTAATTTGCGAAGTTCCGACACAGACATTTTTTGTAAGCTATCAAATGATATTTCGCCTTCGGATTCATCAACGGATTCTACTTGAGCTTTTGCCTCAGCAGTAGATTCAGTTGGTTCAGACGCAGAGTTAGATGACTCTAACACTTCATCTGATGATTCCTCAGATGTACTATCTAGCTCACTCTCTGGACTTACTTCTTCTACGCTTTTTTCCCCTGATCCAGAAGGCTTTTTAGGTGTATCCCCTGGTCCAAAAGCTTTTTCAATATTTTGAATAGGCCTTGGAATAACATGAGCAGATAGAAGTGAGCCAGGTGTCACTTTTTCAGCCGCTGCTGCCCCAGCTTCTACTGAAGCCTTAACAGCACCCACATCACCAGTGATCAAAATCGTTACCAAAGTAGCTGTAGACTTGCGTTTACCAACAAGCGATACATTCGCTGTTTTCAACATTACGTCACAAGCTTCAATGGCGGCGATTAAGCCCTTTGTCTCAATCATCCCTAATGCATCCATGATGTTTCTCCTTTCTTATAATATTTATATATGTTTTAAGAAAAACCAATTAGAAGGTACAGTCTTCGTCGATAATACCGACGATAACTGCATCAACGGGAATATTGTCATCCCCTACCATACGTCGTGCTGCCGAGCCCGTCGTAACGAGTACTCGTTCACCGATGCCCGCGCCGATTACATCGGCTGCAATCAAGCGAGATACAGCGGCCTTATCATCCAGCACTTCTACAATCATAAGCTTGAGGCCTCGTAAGGATTCGGCTTTACGTGTAGACCAAATATTGTCAATTACTTTTGCTGCAATCATAATTTACTCCTCGTGCCTCAAAACGCTCGAATTTACAAGAATCACTTCATGCCCTGTCTAGCATATTAAGGCATTATTTCATCAGTACATTCTAGGGCAATCCCTAGTGGGGTAACAAACATAGGATTCTTAGGTTTTACTACTTTCAATCCCAGCTTGCGTTCCAATGCACTTTCAATACCTGTTAAACAACAAGTACCGCCAACTAAATAAATTGTATCAATATCATAGCCGGCAATATGTTTTTCAATAATAGAGCCTACTTTATCAATAACTGGCGTTAAGATTGGCAATAATTCGCGATGTTTTTTAGGGTCGCGCTTAAAGCTTTCCGCCTTATCGAATTCCATTTGATACGCTCCAGCAATAACTAAGGAGAAATGTGTACCACCGGTAGGTTCATCGGCTACATATACTTGTTTTCCATCTTTGAAGATGGAAATCCCTGTAGTACCGCCACCAATATCTACAATGGCACCATTCGTTATCTTAAGTACCGCATTAGCGGCTGTTGGCTCATCTAATAGTTTAGTAATTTCAAAGCCAGCCCCTTGCACCACATGCTTTACAGCGCCGCCATCAACACCTTCAGTGCCTGGTGGAATCGCTGCTGCCGCATAGATTAACTCGGTGCCAAGCGTAGCTTCTAATTTTTCTTTCATTTCTCGAACCATCTGCACAGCGCCTACATAGTCAACTACCATGCCATCTTTTACAACATTGGCAAATTGATAGGCTCCAGCTACTGGTTCTCTATTTTCATCAAGTACTGCAATCACTATGAAGGCTGTCCCAAGGTCCACCCCTACATAATAAGTTGATGATTTCTTTTTAATTGGCTTCTTTACTACTTTTTCAAAGGTATCCACCAATTGATCACAATACGAAAAATCAGTTATATTCTGTTTCAAACTGTCCTCCTACACATCTAAATCCGGCAGTGCTGTCTAAAGCTTAGCAAGGCTTCTAACTCATCAGTCTTAACACCTTCTAAGGCCTGCAACAGATTAAGTGTAAATATATTCTCTTCTTCAATGCCCAGTTCCAATAAATACTTCTTAGCATTAGCAATTTGCTTTTCATTAGCTAAATCAGCCTTTGAAATCACCCCTACTGGAATACAGTTAAAGGAGGTAGCAAATAATGGCGGATAGGTCGTCGTTCCCGTTAAAGGATCGATTACACATACCAATACATTAGCTTCTTGCGAAGTGGCTACTAAGTATTTATAGTTGAAAGGCATTTCTAAATACACACTCGGTGTATCAATCGTATACTTTCCATAAATTACGTCTTGAGTGCGTCGCGCCAGCCGATTCACATCATTAAAAATATTAGCTAATGTCGATTTACCGCTGCGCCCTGGCCCTACAATCATAATGCGTTTCTTTATCATATGACCTACGCTCTCGTAATCTCAGCTGGTGGGAATCCAAGCATTTTTTCCAGCACATCTAAAATGGCTACTGAAGCGGCTTCAACACTGGACACATCACCATAAATCACTAAAGATCCTGTGAATCTATCGAGGAAGCCAATTTCTACATTCGCTGCCTTTGTAGCAATATCAGCAGAAATAATGGCTGCTTCTTTTGGTGTGACTGTAAAAATTCCTATGGCCCCACAAGGGTCAATCCCTAGGCGTTCATACAAATCAGGACTTGGCGAAGCAATGATATGTGCTAAACTAATTTGCTTGCCCGGCACCATTTCTTGAATTATGCGGGCTTTGTCATTGCCAGTGCCATTTCCATAAAATAAATTTTTCATCCAAGCACGTCCCATCTATCTGTAACGTAAGAGCTTGACTAGCGTGTTACATTCTGTGTTTTATCTAATGATTAACTTCGTCTCACCGCTATACAAAATCACTTTGTCCTAAAATCGTTGTGTATAAGCAATTTTATAGAGTCCCACAATATCTTCTAGCTGTGGTTGACGCGGTGCTGTTGGTGTACATCTATCTTCGAGTGCATTTTTAGCCATATCAGCGATAGCTGCTGTGAATTCAGCTTCATCAATGTCTAAGGCTTGTACATTCTTAGGAACGCCTAAAGTTTGTTTTAAATCAACGATAGCCGCTCTTAAGTTCATATACCCTTCGCGCACTGTTCTAGCCGATAAGCCTACCGCTTTAGCTAGTTCAGCATATTTTTTTGCTACACAGTTTTGCTCAAGTTGGCCTTCACCTACGTTATAATCCATAATCGTTTCAATCATAACTGTATTAGCACGACCATGTGGTACGTGGAATCGACCACCTAAGGCATGAGCTAAGCTGTGATTTAAGCCTAAACCAGCTTGTGAGAACGCAATCCCTGCAATACAGGATGCTTTATGCATTTCATTGCGCGCTTCTTTATCTTTTAAATTTCGTTTTAATTTAGGTAAGTTTTCTAGCACCATGCGAGTTGCTTTTTCAGCTAAGCCATCAGTAAATGATGTAGCACTTGTTGATACATAAGCCTCTAAAGCATGTGTGAGAACGTCCATCCCAGTATCATACGTAATTTTTTCTGGCACACCCATAGTGTAATTTGCATCAAGAATGGCAATATCAGGCACTAACCAGTCTTCAATAATACAAATTTTTCCTTTTTCTGAAGTAATAACAGCAAAGGATGTACATTCAGAACCTGTACCGCTTGTTGTTGGCACTGCTACAAAGGTTGGCTTCTTCCAATTGCCATGACCTTCCACTTCTCGTTCAAAGTACATGATGCCTTTAGCGGCATCGATAACGGAGCCACCGCCTACAGCGATTACTAAGTCAGGTTTTGCGGCTGCATATACCTTAACCCCTTCAGCAATAACTGCTGTACTTGGATCTGGCAATACACCATCAAAGCAAGTTGTTTGCACCCCTTTTTGACTTAATAATTCATTGATTGGCTTCAAATATCCAAATTCAACCATAAATTTGTCAGTAACGATTAATGCGCTTTTACAATTTAGATTATTTAATACTGACAAGCTATCATCGCCACTAAAAACTTGACCGGTAAACTTAAATTGTTCCACTCATATCCCTCCTCAAATACCTCTTATATATTAGGCTAAATTTACGATATATTCAGAATATATAGATTAGGTTGTTTTCGCTTCTAATAAACGCCTAACAACTCAACCATAACCAAAAGTTATATTAACTATGCGCCTTATTTTTGGTTAAAAAAAGCAAGCACATCGGGGCTACTACATTTAACTATTCTAAGTAAAAGCAACTATGGTGTAACATATTACTCTTCGTAATCCCTATAAGTGACTTACTACTTTTTCTACATAAAAGACATATACAACTTTTACATACTCTCTATATTAATTTATATACTTTCTTATATACCAGCAAATTAATTCTACTTTTTACGCAATTAAGTTATCACTTTTACTGATATAAAACTTCAATTTTATTACTAGTTAAACAATGCAATCTATCTCATGTACTGCATGTATTTAACATATCTATTCAAACATCATTACCATTTAACATGATAACTATAACACATTCATAAGCCCTATATCATTAATATTTAATTAAATTGCTATACAAATTTGATATGATTCCTGGGATTTTTCTATTGAAAAACATGTTTTTATTATGAATAGATATTATTTAAACTTAAAACTATATAACTAACTTACAGACTGTTTATCAAGTGTAAAAATTCGTCTGCTGGAGGCAAACTATCTAGCAAAATAGTGGGAATAGCCTTTTCTAGGGCATTTTTAGAACATGCACCAGTAGCTACTGCAATGGATTTAACACCTACAGAGTTCGCAAAATTGATATCTGCCATTGTATCACCAATAAAAATAATTTTTTCGATATAGTCTGCATAAGAAAGTCCTAATTTGCCCTTTATCGCTTTTGCCACTTCTAATTTTGTGACATAATTATCTGCCAATACGCTCTGTGACCAATTAAAATAGCCATCAAGACCATATAAATTCAACTTCTTTTTTGCTCCTCGTTCGCGATTACCGGTGAAGAGTCGGTTCTCCCACTGATTACTAGCAGATACAGCTTCTAAAATGTCTTTAACATTAGGAAGCACCTGTCTATTATAACGTTTGAGGGCTTGGCAAAGTTCATCCTCATAAGCACTAATAAAATCATTTAATTGTGCTTCTGTAGGTGCCGCTTTATGAGCAGCAATATAAAACTGCCACGCTACATATCGATCAGTACGTCCCCCATTAGTCATGGTTAGGGCTGGTCGCTCCATGCCTATGCGCTTGTCAAAAACAGAATCTAATGCAGCCCGGCCTGCTATGCCCGTATCAATCAGAGTGCCGTCCACATCCCAACAAAGTATATTCATAATTAATGCCTCTAACCATCATGTAAAAAATAATACGCCCTAGTCGTACTATATAAAAACCTTTAATTATGATTTAATTATATATAAATTATGTGAATTACGCAAACAAGAATATTTTTATACCAGTCATAAATCAATATCCTATGTACTAAATAACCGCTCAACTTATGTCTACTTTTTGTTCCTATTTTTCAAAATATATCATAGTCTATAAAGTTTATATTTATTTCTTATAAACTGAATCTTTTCTCAATATATAGAATATTGTATCCACAAAGAATTCGCCCTATAAGTACCGCTTTACAACCAATTTATAGGGATTTTGTACTTATATGAATTTTGTATACATAGAAATTTTTCGAAAAATATATTGTATTATTAACCACCGTCATAGTATAATAAAAAAGTCAAATAGAGCTTATTTTTAGCACTAATTTTATCAAAAGGAGGGTGTTATTTATGGGTAATGAAATGTTGACCATAAATATCAATAGCGTTCAAGCTGTAGCGCTAGCATTTGTAACTTACTACATTGGTTTATTCGTAAAAAACCGCGTAGGCATTTTACAAAAACTTAGTTTACCAGCAGCAGTAATCGGCGGTCTACCATTTGCCTTTATTGTATCTGGTTTATATGACATGGGTATTGTTCAAGTTACCTTCGACAATACATTGTCAACAGTTGCTTTACTAGTATTCTTTACTACCATTGGTATGATGGCGAGTCTTAAATTAGTCCGCTATGGTGGTCTTGCACTTATTTTTTATCTAGTTGTCTCCACTGTACTTGGCTTCTTCCAAAACTTGCTAGGCATGTCCATCGCTACCGCCATGGGTATTGACTTCCACTATGGTATCTTAGCTGGTGCCGTATCCTTAATGGGTGGTCTTGGTACATCAGCAGCCTTCGGCCCACAATTTGAAACTCAGTATGGCATTATGGGTGCTAAAACAGTAGCGATTACAGCAGCTACCTTCGGCATGGTTATTGCCCTAGTTCTTGGTGGCCCATTCGGCGAATTCTTAATTAAACGCTATAAAATTGCCACTCCAGGTCATGTAGCTGACGCCGATCCATTAGAGCCACATGTATATGATATGTCTATTCTTGAAGAAGAAGAGCATACTAATGTAGATGGCGTATTAAAAGCGGCTGGCTTCGTTTTCGTAGCAGTTGGTCTTGGCTCCATCTTGAGTGACTATTTAAATCAATTTATTACCTTGCCAGCCTATATCGGCTCCATGCTAGTAGCTGCAGTAGTTCGTAACTTCTGTGACTTCACTAAAATAGCTCGCGTGCAAGGGGGCGGATTAAACGTAGTGTCCGAAGTAGCCTTAACTGTATATGTTACTATGGCTATTAACAGCTTAAAACTCTATGAATTAATCCATCTTGCTTTACCACTTTTAGTTATTTTGATTGCTCAAACTATCTTGATGATTATCTTTGCTTGGCTTGGATACTTCTTATTATTCGGCAAAAACTACGATGGCGTAATGCTTGGCGTAGGCGGTATCGGCTTTGCTATGGGTGCTACAGCCAATGGTCTAGCAAACATGCAATCCTTAGCTGAAAAATATGGTCCATCACCAAAAGCTTGGCTAGTTGTATCCTTAGTTGGTGCATTCCTCATCGACTTTGTTAATGCTATCTTGATTACTTGGATGGCAACGTGGACTTGGTAGACTTTCTACGGTACTAACGAAATAGCTATAAAAAACTGAGGTCTCCTCTCATATACGAGGGAGACCTCAGTTTTTTTATTATTCTTTAACTTTTATTGTCATTAAATTTTTATTAACTTTTATTGTCATTGTATCTATTGTTATTCTATCGTTTTAAAACTACCAAACGTTTAATCTATTTCACTGGTTTACCTTCATCACTCATTTATTTATTAATACCCTACACTAACAAGTAAAGGAATCAAATCATTTTAACAGCCATAATGACTAAAGGTAAGGTAATAGCCGAAAATACAGTAGTACTGACAACCACCTGCGTCGCATAGTCAGAGTGAGACTTCAAAGCGGCTGCAATGAGCGCTGTTGTCACGCCACTAGGGACAGCTGCAGAAATGATGAGCACTTGGCTCACTAAAGGTGCTACAGGCTCCACAAATAATTCATAGAGTAAAATGCAAAACCAAGTTAACAGTGGACTAAACAGCAAGCGAGTTACTGTTCCCCACATGACTTGACCGGTAAAGAAATTAAATGGTGTGCGCGCTAATTGCACCCCTAAAGTAAACAAAGCCACTAGTACCAACGCATTACTTATGTTCGTCAAGACAGGCCAGAAAAATGTAGCCTCCAAGGGGATTTCACCTACATTGAGTAAGGCCGCTCCTACTACAGCATAAATAATGGGCATTTTTAAAACTAATAAAATCGCATCTTGGCGACTCATTTTACCAGCACCAGCAAAATAAAAGCCTAGACTATTCGTTACAATACTCTGAAAAATATATACTACAATCTGCACTGCAATGGCCGCTTCTAGCCAGATAGGCGCACCTTGCTCTAAAAAGGGCTCATTAGAATAAATGAATACAATTAATGGCACCCCAATATTACCACAGTTATTAAAGAGCACTGCATTGCGGAAAATTCCACGTTTGCTGGGCTCAAAGGAAAGTCCTCGTTCAAGAATAAAGCTGCCTAGCCACAAAACAACGAAGCTAATAAGCGTGAGCCAAATGATTTGAGAGCTTTCCCCTGTAAACCTATATTTATAGGTATTTAAAAATAAAAAGGCTGGTGCTACTACATAAAAGTTCAGCTTACTCAACGTATCGAGATTCATGCCGAACTTTCGATCCATACTATATCCCAACAAAACGAGCAATAAAATAGGCATAATCGTGGTCAAAAATATATGCCAAACCATACAACGACCCTTCTCTCTACACATAATCTATACATAAGACTTTATTTACTTATGTATATTACCGTATTGAGAACAAAAAGAAAAGGGTATATTTTACTGCTTAGGCGCCCAGGAAATCCACGCTACTTTATCCTCAGTAGTGTTTTTAATGCGTCCATCAGCCTCTCTATAAGGCTCTAAGAGCGGTTTAATTTCCGCTTTCATATCCTCGACTGTGCCCCAAGTTTCACTGTGCAAACGCATTGTAAAATAGCGCAATGCTTCTTCTTCAGTAAAATATTCTTCTTCTGGAGTTGTAATGTAATCTACATTGACAGCTTCGCCCACTTCGTTTACAACAGCTAAAGCGCCATCAATATTGGCTTGCCAATCAAAATCATCTGGTCCATAAAAATGATTAGTCAATGCTTCCACAATAGTATCTTTGCGCCCTGCAAAAGCCACCAATAAGCAGTGTCCTTTACTTGTTTGAGACATGGCGCGAATATTGTCAGGTTCAAACATAACGGGACAGAAGAAACTATATGCCAAGTCAAACTCACGATCCCAGCCTAGGGAAAGTCGCGTAATTTCATTCCATGGCCCCACATATAAATCTAAAGGCAAATGCTCTTTTACAGCTAAGCTGCGTGCACCTTCAATCATGCCATCAGATAAGTCAATGCCAGTCGCATCATAGCCCTCTTTAACTAGCCCTAGTGCATAATCGCCTACGCCACAACCAATATCCAAGGTCTTAGCTGGCAAGGCAGGCAATAGTTTATGTTCTTTTAAATACGCTAAAAAATGAACTACCTGCGCGCGTCGATCGTCTCGGTCATGAAGCTCTACAAAAAATCCAGAACGATCATTCCAAGATTTTTGCTCCTCCAACCAAGTAGCAATCTCTTCTGTTACATTTGTTACATGAGTGTCCTTCATAAGACACCTCCTCTTTATAAGACTAAGGCCTAAGCCCCAATGCATAGTAATATAAATACCAATATATAAATTACTGTCCTATATGAGCTTATAATGACATGTGAAAATTGCAGTGATAAGCAAGCTTACAACGCCATATGAACTTACCATGACAAATGAAACTTGCGTGACAAGCAAACTTACAACGCCATATAAACTTATCGCGACAGATGAAACTACCATGCCATGTGAAATCACAGCACACCTTTTCTAATCATAATAAAGTATATACTTTATTAATGAGACTCATTATTATATTGATATTTTTCTATATAAAGGATACTCTTATTTTTTACTCCTGACAAGTTTTAATTCTGCATACTTAAATAGCATTTTACCCATATATTTCACACTTTGATTATATTTGATTGATTTTGATTGATTATGATTGACTTCTTTCTTTATAATGCGTATATTATAAATATAAATACAGAAATGCATAGAAAATGCACATTTTTTAATGAGGGGATGCTTATGTTATCAGAAGAACGTCAAGCACAAATCTTAGATTTGCTAAAAGAGCAACGATCAGTGACTGTACAAGGTTTAACTGAATCACTCCACTCTTCAGCTGCCACAATTCGCCGCGACCTCAACGAATTACACAACCAAGGCTTATTGCAAAAGGTCCATGGCGGCGCTGTAAGCAATGACAGTCACTATTTCACAACAGAACCTGACCTGCCCACTAAAGCGGCTTTATTTAGAGCTGAAAAAGAATCCATCGCGCGCTATGCGGCGACCTTAATCGAGGACAATGACTTTGTATTCATCGACGCTGGTACTAGCACGGAATTAATCTTACCTTTCGTTACTGCTCGGCATGTAACCTTTGTAACAAATGGAACAGCTCATGCAGCTTGGTTAGCTAGCCATAGTGCATCAGTCATTCTATTGGGTGGAAGAGTAAAGGCTATTACAGGTGCTATTGTAGGCGATACAGCACTACAACAACTAGAGTCATTTAACTTTACAAAAGGCTTCTTTGGTACCAATGGCATTAGCTTAAAAAGTGGTTTCACTACGCCAGATCCAACGGAGGCAGCCATAAAGCGCAATGCCTTACATCGCTGTCACCATCCCTATATCGTAGCTGACCCATCAAAATTCGATACGATTACACCTATAACATTCGCCAATTTAGAAGACGCTACTATTATTACTACCAAAGTACCTAATAAGGCGTATTTCACCCAAACAACGATTAAGGAGGTGTTACCATGATTTACACGGTAACGGTAAATCCATCATTAGACTATATAATGCGACTCAAAGAATTTAGCCCTACAGCAGTTAACCGTACCTATGAAGACGCCATTTTAGCCGGCGGCAAAGGCATCAATGTGTCTATTATGCTCCAACATTTAGGCCATCCCAATACAGCGCTAGGTTTTATCGGCGGCTTTACAGGCGACGAAATTGTGCGCCAAGTACGAGCTGAAGGCTGTGAAGAACGATTCATTCGCCTAAAAGAAGGCAACTCTCGCATCAATGTAAAACTAAAGAGCGAAAGCGAAATAGAAATTAATGCGCAAGGTCCTAAAATTAGTAAAGAAGAGGTAGAATCCCTCTTTCTTCAACTGGACCAATTAAAAGTGGGCGATACATTAATTCTCTCCGGCAGTATTCCTAATACATTACCTAATACTATGTATAAGGATATTATGAGTCGCCTAGCCAATCGCTCCATCCGCATCATCGTAGATGCTACAAATGATTTGTTACTCAATGTCCTCCCCTATAAACCCTTCTTAGTTAAACCTAATAATCATGAACTCGCCGCTATGCTCCAACGGGACTTACACTCCCAGAATGATATCATAGAGGGTGCGCGCCAACTTCAAGCGCAAGGTGCTCAGAATGTACTCGTATCCCTCGCCGGCGATGGCGCCATTTTAGTAGATGCTAATGGAGCTGTTCACACTCATGACGTCCCACAAGGAACGGTAGTCAATTCAGTGGGCGCTGGTGATTCTATGGTAGCTGGTTTTCTTGCTGGTTATCTAGAAACGGAAGGCAATTACAAAAAAGCCTTAGCCCTTGGCATAGCTGCTGGTTCTGCGTCTGCATTCACCGAATGGCTAGCTACACGCGAGCAAGTTGAATCATTATTAGAAAAGGAGTCATTCCATGAAGATCACTGATTTATTAAAAGAACAATCTATTTTACTTCAAGCCGCCCCTGCCACCAAAAAAGATGCCATCCTCTTACTCGGTGATTTAATGGAAGCAGGCGGTCATTTAAGCAATAAAGAACAATATGTAAATGATGTACTAGCTCGCGAAGCCACTGGTACAACGGGCCTTAGTGATGGCATCGCCACACCTCATGCCAAAAGTGCTGGCGTAAAAACAGCCGGCTTAGCCGCTATGGTAGTGCCTAATGGCATGGACTTTGAAAGTCTCGATGGACAGCCAGCCAATCTATTCTTTATGATTGCTGCTCCTGATGGAGGTGCTGATACTCATATTGAATTATTAAGTCGCCTTGCCACCATAGTTATGGATGCCGATTTTAGAGCCGCCTTACTAAAAGCTCAAACCGTGGAAGGATTCTTAGCTCTTATCGATGTAAAAGATGCCAATCAATTTGCGCCAGGCATGACCGAAGCTGATGCTATAGAGCAAGCTAACGCACTTAATGCTCAAGCAAATTCCAATGATGAAAACAGTACTAAAAATCCAGCCCCAACAGAGGACTCTAGTACTACAACAGCAGCCAATGCTGCATCGGGTGTAGCCCCTACATATCGCGTGCTCGCTGTTACAGCTTGCCCTACGGGAATTGCTCACACCTATATGGCCGCCGAAAGTCTAGAGCGAACCGCGCAAGATATGGGAATTTCTATTAAGGTAGAAAAAAATGGCCAAAGCGGTGTAAAGGATCCTTTGCAAACCCATGAAATTGAAGCCGCTGAATGCATCATTGTAGCGGCTGATAAAAATGTGCCTATGGCGCGTTTTAATGGCAAGCCAGTGATCCAAGTAAAAGTATCCGCTGGCATCAACAAGGCAAAGGAATTATTAACTGAAGCCATTTCAGGCCAAGTACCGCGCTATGAATCCTCCCAGTCTGAAAGTAAAGTGCAAGAAGCAAGTTCCCAAGACAGCCTAGGTCGTCAAATCTACAAGCACTTAATGAATGGTGTATCCCATATGCTTCCATTTGTTATTGGTGGTGGCATCTTAATTGCCATTGCCTTCTTACTAGATGTATTTGACCCAGCTAACCCTAGTAAATTTGGTTCTGGTACACCACTAGCTGCGTTCTTTATGCAAATTGGTGGCGCTTCCTTTAGCTTTATGTTGCCAGTCCTAGCCGGCTTTATTGCTATGAGTATTGCGGATCGCCCAGGTCTTGCCGTTGGTTTCGTCGGCGGTTATTTAGCAAATACCGGTGGTTCTGGTTTCCTTGGCGCTTTAATTGCAGGCTTTGTAGCAGGGTATTTAATGCTATTACTAAAACGAGTATTCTCCGTTCTCCCTGATTCCTTAGAAGGTATTAAACCTGTACTCCTCTATCCTGTACTAGGTGTATTACTAATGGGTGTACTCATTACCTTTGCTATTAACCCACCAGTAGGTGCTATCAATGAAGCGCTTACTTCTTCTTTACAAAATATGGGCACCAGTAGCCGTGTCTTAATCGGTCTCATCTTTGCTGGCATGATGGCCGTAGATATGGGTGGCCCTGTAAATAAAGCCGCTTATGTAACAGGCACAGCTTTGCTAGCTAGCGGTGAGTATGGCGTTATGGCCGCTGTTATGGCTGGTGGTATGGTACCGCCATTAGCAATTGCCCTTTGCACAACATTCTTCGGCAATCGCTTTACAGCTAATGAACGCAAATCCGGTATTACTAACTATGTTATGGGCTTCTCCTTTATCACTGAAGGAGCTATTCCATTTGCAGCTGCTGACCCACTTCGCGTTATTCCAGCCTGTGTAGTGGGTGCTGCTACCTCTGGGGCATTGAGCATGATTTTTGACTGCACCTTACGCGCCCCGCATGGCGGCATCTTCGTAGTGCCAACCATTGGTAACCCACTTATGTATTTACTTTCTATTTTAGTTGGTTCCATCATTACTTGCTTGCTCTTAGCTGTGTTGAAAAAGCCAATTAAAGAGCAATAATAAACAAACTAAATACATAATTTAACCAACAAGCTAACAAAAAATAGAGCCCATTCCCAAGGTTATGCATTAGCATACACTTCTCAGGAATGGGCTTTATTCGTTATTATATGAAATATTTTTTATCTCTAGCCTATTAAATTTTAAATCACCGCGATAACAAATTAGTTAAACACTCTTATTTTTATTATCTCGCTAATATAGTACGCACTGTATCCATGGAGCATTTTAGCAAAAAGTCACAATCTACCTTGCCACCTACATCAAAGCGATGTTCACTAAAGCGTTCAAAGCCATAGTGACTATAAAAGCGCTGCGCTTTCTCATTATGTTCCCATACACCAAGCCAGACCCAATCGCAGGAAGTCTTAGCCGCTAAAGAAAGGGCGTATTCAAATAAATACTTCCCCAGCCCCAAACCTTGGAATTGACGTAAAATATAAATTCGTTGCACTTCGAACGCATTGTCTAACTCTTGCTCTGTCTGTGCTTGACCTACATTGACTTTTAAAAAGCCTGCCAACACATCGTCCACAAAAACAAATACATGTTGAGATTCCTGATTCTGAAGTTCTGCCTTCAAAGTATCTAAGGAATAGGCTGTGTGAAAATAATCTTGTAACTCTTCCTCTGTATTATGATGACCAAAGGTTTCTCTAAAAGTCTCTATAGCTAAGTCTCTTAGAACTTGAATATCCTCCAACGCAATAGGTTTGACTGCAATCTTAGGCTTTTCGTTCGTACCTGTATATGTCATAAAATCCCCCTCTATACATTTAACTCTCTCTTACATACACATATCGAAAAAATAAGCATCTTATGTACATCTTCAAAGAATAGACGATGTTCACAACATGCCAATCACAAGTAACCGTGATAGTCTATATAAAATTCTTTTCTTATCATAGCATCACCCTACTGCCTTGTAAAGCGTATATATAGGCCTTAATTATTAGTCTAGCCGCCAAATATTACTTCACTTATTAATATAAAAGATGTACTCAACCACTATTTTCGAGCAGATTTTGCCGCTAACGCTCATTCATTTACCTTGCACTTAGTGTATCACTGTGCTATAATCACGGTAGAAAATTCAGGGGAGCTTATTGCTGAGAGGAAGTTCATCTAACTTCGACCCTTATACCTGATGCGGATAATGCCGTCGTAGGAAGATGTTATATATTGTTCTAACACCTTTCAGAGGTACCGTACTAGGTATCTCTGTTTTTTTATGCCGTCTTAACAGACCAAATGGCGGGGGAGCGCCCGACATTTGTCATTACAGCGAAGGGAAGCCGTGTTCCGGCGTGAGAGGAGACCATTAAGTCTCGACCGCAAAGGTATTTGTAATGAACTCATCATTCAGTAATGTAAGAAAATTAACTATCACAAGTCTACTTGTAGCCGTAGCTGTTGTGGGTAGCACCGTTTCATTTCCTGTAGGCGCTAGTAAATGTGCACCAGTGCAACATATGGTGAATGTGCTCTGCGCTGTGCTGCTTTCTTCATATTATGGCGTCGGCGCAGCGTTCTCAGCGAGTCTACTGCGTAATCTCTTAGGTCTTGGCAGTGTACTCGCCTTTCCTGGTAGCATGTGGGGTGCCTTTTTAAGTGCCTATATCTACAAACGTACTCACAATATCTTCTACACACTCCTAGGAGAAGTATTCGGCACAGGAATTCTCGGTGGCCTCACAGCCTATCCCATAGCGGTTATATTCTTAGGACAATCAGCGGGACAAGCAGCCTTTTATGTGTATGTTATTCCTTTCTTAGTTTCTACCATAGGTGGCTCGCTATTGGCAGGAATGTTATTATACGCATTACGCACTTCAGGAGCCTTATCTCATATACAACAGAATCTCTAAGACCAGGTCATCAGTCCATACACCTATGTGTATAGCGAATTGAAGTCTACATGCACATAAGCCTATTCGCCAATACCTATGTGCCAATTACCTAAATGAACTGAGCAAGCCCTAGAGATAGCTGTTGGGGGAGTTATTATGAAAACAAACGAAACTAATTTACTATCTCATGGTCTTCTTTGGTTTGGTGCTGCCGTATCTATTGCAGAAATTTTTACAGGCACCTTATTTGCGCCGCTAGGCTTTGAACAAGGCCTATTAGCCATTATTTTAGGTCACATCATTGGCGGTTGCCTGTTCTTCTTGGCCGGTCTCATCGGCGCTAATACTAAACAAAGTGCAATGCAAACTGTGCGCATTGGTTTTGGCTCTCAAGGAGCGTCCTTTTTCGCCCTAGCCAATGTACTACAGCTCATAGGCTGGACTACGGTTATGATCATTACTGGCGCAGCCGCAGCAGATGCAATCATGCCTTTAGGGTCTGCCCTTTGGTCTATCATTATTGGTGCCTTAATCATCCTCTGGCTTTTAGTAGGCCCAAGCCAGCTAACTAAACTCAATTTAGTGGCTATGGCGCTTTTATTCTTACTTACCCTTTGGCTTAGTGCCTTAATCTTTAATCCTACAGCAGACTTAAGTAACCTGGCCCTGAATGAGCAAAGCCTCTCCTTCGGTGCGGCAGTCGAATTAGCTACGGTCATGCCCCTATCTTGGTTGCCCCTAGTGGCAGACTATACACGCACCGCCAAGCGCCCATTAGCAGCTACCGTGGTAAGCACCTTTACGTATTGTCTCATTAGTACCTGGATGTACCTCATCGGCCTAGGCACAGCGCTCTATACAGGGGAAGGAGATATTGCCCTCGTTATGCTCAAAGCAGGCCTTGGATTATGGCCTTTGCTCATTATAATTTTCTCTACAGTAACTACCACTTATTTAGATGCCTATTCAGCTGGTGTAAGTGCGACCAGTCTCATATCAAAGCTACCGGAAAAGCCTACAGCTATTGGCATCACTATACTGGGCATTATCCTAGCCATTTTCGTGCCTATGACTCAGTATGAAGAATTTTTATATATTATTGGTTCTATATTCACGCCCATGATTGCGATTCTATTTACCCAATACTTTCTCCTTAAGCAGGATGCATCTGGGCGTAAATTTAACTATACTAACCTGATTCTTTGGATCATCGGTTTTATCTTATATAGAAATTTATTAACTTGGGATACCCCTTTAGGATCCACAGTGCCTGTTATGATTTGTATTGCAGGCCTAACCTATATTGTAGGGCGCCTAACTTCAAAGTCCAAAGCATAAAATACAATATATTATAAAAAATAACTAATAAAGCAGGAATTACTTGTAATTCCTGCTTTATTTATTCCCTTTTTCAAGATTTTAACGTATACTTTATAAGGAATGCTAAAAAATTAATGCATTCAACCCTTAGCATAGTATTTATAATATTAATGGTATTAAACCTAAAAAAATTAAGCTTTCTTAGAAAGGATATATTATGGATAAAAAACAGACTAGTTTATTTTCTTGCTCCCTTATATGGTTTGGGGCTGCCCTCTCCATGGCTGAAATTTTTACAGGTACACTTTTTGCACCCCTAGGTTTTACTAAAGCATTTACAGCTATTATCTTAGGCCATATTATTGGTGGTTTTCTCTTATTTTTAGCTGGCGTAATTGGCGGTCAAACGCGACGTAGCGCTATGGAATCCGTTCGCATTGCCTTTGGCAAACGCGGTGCCTCCTTCTTTGCCGTAACGAATATTATGCAGCTCATCGGCTGGGCCACAGTCGTCCTCATTGCAGGATCTGCCGCAGCCCAAAGTATCTATCCTTTAGGCACCGCCCTATGGGCCAGTATTATGGGATGCATCATCATTCTTTGGCTTTTCGTAAGCCCCCAAACGCTAACTAAGCTCAATTCTGTAGCTATGTCCTTGCTCTTTTTATTAGCCCTCTGGCTTAGCTCCATCATTATTACACCTGCCAGTTCCTTAGCAAGCCCTATAGGCGCCAATTTCTTTAATGAAGATCTAAGTTTTGGGGCCGCTGTAGAACTTGCAGCCGCCATGCCTATTTCCTATTTAGCACTGATTTCAGACTATACACGCAAAGCGAAGCGCCCTGTGGCTGCCGCTGGCGTTAGCACCTTAACATATTGTACAGTAAGCGCCTGGATGTATACCTTGGGACTTAGCTGTGCGCTCTACACTGGTGAAAACGATATTGTAGCGGTTATGTCAAAAGCTGAAATTGGTCTCTTCCCCTTACTCATCATTATCTTCTCTACCGTTGCTACAACCTATTTAGATGCTTATTCTTCAGGTGTTAGCGTAGTTAGCCTTGTACCGAAAGCGCCGGAAAAAATCGTTTCCATCGGTGCCACTATCTTAAGTGTAGGCTTAGCCATTGTAATCCCTATGACAGAATATGAAGAGTTCCTATTCTTAATTGGCTCTGTATTTACACCTATGATTGCCATTTTATTTAGTCAGTATTTCTTGCTAAAACAAGATGTGTCTGAACAAGCCTTTAGTATCCGTAATTTAATACTATGGCTTATCGGTTTCGTGCTCTATCGCAGTGTACTTACTTTTGAAACTCCGATTGGCACTACCTTCCCCGTTATGATTTGCATTACTTTATTAAGCTATATAGTCGGTCGTATGGCGACTAAGATAGACTAGCAATGCAAATTATCTATATCGATTTATTTAAAAATAATTGTATACATCTCTTTCTCTCTATGCTATACTATCTATGAAAATCACGGGCCATAAGGGCCAAAGAAATTTTATAAAATTATGACAACATAATTGGAGGGACTTATTTATGAAAGATTTTTTAAAGGGCTTTAAAGAATTCGCCCTACGCGGTAATGTAATTGACTTAGCTGTCGGCGTTGTTATTGGTGCTGCTTTTGGCAAAATCGTTGCTTCCTTAGTAAGCGATATCATTATGCCACCAATTGGTATGGTATTAGGTGGTATCGACTTCACTGACTTCTTTATTAGCTTAAATGGCGAACAAGCTAATTCCTTAGCTGAAGCTAAAGCAGCTGGTATTCCTGTTATTGCCTATGGTAGCTTCTTGAATTCCTTAATTCAATTCTTAATCGTTGCCTTTGCTATCTACCTTGTAATCAAACAAGTGAATCGCCTATTTCCTAAAAAAGAAGAGCCTGCAGTAGATCCTCGTAAATGCCCATTCTGTAAACAAGAAGTGGCTGATGATGCAACTCGTTGCCCACATTGTACTTCTGTAATTGAACCAGAAACAAAAACAGCATAAATTAAATAAAAACATAAAAAGAAACGGTTGGAAATATTTCCAACCGTTTTTTGCTCTTATAAACAATGTAACTTATGCTTGCTCTAGCTAGTTAATAGCTTTATTACCAAAGATTTTTACGATTTAAAACAAGCCTGTGCGCTTGCCATAATGCTTGGAATCACCATTTTGCTTCCAACCTACCATATCGCCAATTGACATAACGCGGCGCGTCAAGCAATCTTTACATTTATCGGCATTATCATCCACGCAAGGTTTATTATCATAAAGCAAGTACTTAGCGCGATGCTCTGGCACTGTAATAATAGGCATCAAAATATTAGCCCCTGCTGCCAATCCTTTTTCACGTCCTAATTTATCTAACGCTTGCAAGGCTGTAGTGGCCGCAATATTTACATCCTTCAAGAATAATCGAGTGAGGGCAATCATTTTTAAGCCCAACTGAATGCGGCGATTTTTACCTTCTTCACTATCGATACCTAGAGCTAAGGCTTCTTGCCCTAATGGCGTATCATGATGCACTACATAAGGCCCCATGCCAATCATATCAATATCCATATCGCGATAAAATAAAATATCATTAACTAAATCATCTTCCGTTTGACCAGGTAAACCAATCATCACGCCCGTGCCAACTTGGAAGCCTACGCGACGCAATGCTTTTAAGCATTCTACGCGAGTTTTAAAGGAATGTAATTCATCATTAGGATGAATCTTGTGGAATAATTCCCCATTAGTCGTCTCAATACGAAGTAAATAACGGCTAGCCCCCGCTTCTACCATGCGGCGGTAGGACTCTTCGATCTGCTCCCCAACGCACATAGTAATACCTAAGGAACCATCACCAATGGCTTTTATGTCGCGAATTAAATCCACCACATAATCTACGAACGCTGGATCATTACGCTCCCCTGATTGCAAAGTAATGGAGCCATATTCATGATCATAGGCCCATTTAGCCATCATTAAAATATCTTCACGGCTCATATCAAAGCGCTCTGTTTTTGTATTATCACGGCGAATACCACAGTATTCACAATTCTTAATACAGCGATTAGAGAACTCAATTAGCCCACGATAATACGCAACCTTATCTACATATTTAGCCTTAACTTCATAGGCTTTCTTATAAATCGCCTGCAGCGTATCCTCATCAGTGACATGCATAAGCGTACGCAATTCTTCAACAGTGAGCCATTCATCGCCAACTAAATCTTTCTTTAAAATATCTTGTACTGTCATAGCTACCCTTGTGCCTTTACTCAATAATACTCTATAAAATAATGATTAAATAAGCCTCTATAAGGCAAAACCAAATAATTAATCACTATACATCTAATGTTTCCAATATATATTATTATATATCATAAAGGTCCTTTTTTCCTAGTAAAAAGCCTAAATTCACCTATAATTTGACATATTTAATAGAAAAAAGCTAGCCTAAACTCATAAATCCATGACTAAAAACAATTTGTTTTCTAGCCATGGATTGAGCCGGCTAGCTAAGTATTAATCTTCTAATGCACCAAGAAAATCTAAGGCATATAGTGCGTATAATTCAGCACCGATTTTTAAAGATTCTTCATCAATATTAAAATGTCCATTATGATGTGGCCAACAAGCGCCTTTAGCTTCATTTTCAGCCCCTACATAAGCAAAAGCACCTGGTACTTTAGTCATATAGGCGGCAAAATCTTCCCCGATGCAACGCTTAGGTTCGCTAAATACTTTATCTTCACCAAAGGCTTTACCAGCCAGTTTACGCACGCGAGCAGCTTCAGTCGGATTATTATCCACCACATCAGTGCCATATACATAAGTAAATTCTACAGAGCCTCCAAACATGTGAGCTGTATCCTCTGCAAAACGGCGAAGCTTAGTTTCCACTAATTCGCGGTCATGAGCTGTAAATGTGCGCACAGTACCTTCTAGTTTGGCTTCTCCAGAAATAACATTGAAACGCGTGCCAGACTCTAATTTACCTACCGTTACCACTGCCGTATCCAATGGATTAATATTACGAGATACGATTGTCTGTACATTTGCTACAAAGCTACCGGCCATTACAGTAGCATCTACAGCTGTTTCAGGCATAGCACCATGCCCACCCTTGCCAGTAAAGGTAGCATAGAACACATCGCATGCGGCCATACAAGGGCCGTCAATACAGGATACTAAGCCCGCTGGTAGAGGCGACCAAATATGTTCCCCAAAGATGCTATCCACGCCATCTAAAGCGCCTTGCTCCATCATCAATTTAGCGCCAGCAGCAGCTTCTTCTGCTGGTTGGAATATGATACGCACCGTACCATTAAATTGATCGCGCAAGGAATGCAACACTTTTACGGCTGTAAGCAACATGGCAATATGGCTATCATGACCACAGGCATGCATTTTGCCAGGCACTTTTGATTTATATGGTAAATTCTCCGTAATCTCTTCTACTGGTAGTGCATCCATATCGGCACGCAAAGCCACCGTCTTGCCTGGTCCTTTACCAGGAATATCAGCAATAATACCAGTTGGCTCCGTTAAACGATAGGAAATCCCCAATGCATCAAGCTCTTTGGCTAATACTTTAGTCGTCTCAAATTCTTCCAAGGATAATTCTGGATTTTCATGGAAATAACGACGATGAGCAATTAATTCTTGCTCTTTTTCTAAAATTAATTGTTTTACTTTACTTTGTTTCATGTAAAAGACTCCTAACTTTTTTCTCATCTCTGTAGAGCAATGACTCTACACTCATATCGGCACTAGCACATCCCCATACAATAAATTATCTTATTGTAACCAGTTAACCATAATCCCCGCTAATACTACAGATACAATGGTAACTGTAATAAAACCAGCCACTAACATAGGCGGTAACATATGCTGTGTTAATACAGCGCGCTCATCCTGATCATCAGTAAGGGATGTAATAACTTCCATGGTAATAACATAATCTGCTGGGAAACCATATAAAGCAGTTAAAGAAGTAGCAAAGGCTAATTCCTTAGACACACCCACTAAGCGACCAATAATGATGGAGAACACAAACATGCCAATAACCCCTATAACGATAATCACTACTAAAGGATATAAAAGGCTTAAAATCATGTCTGGTGTAGCTTCTTTTAATGTATCAAAAATAAATAACATCAAACCTAATAGACAAAAACCAAAGCCCCCAGCTGACTTCAAGCAATGCGTCTCCAAGAACCCTACTGATTTACCAATAATACCAAAGAGCAAACATAGAACAAAGGCATTTACTTTTAAACCGATAAGCGCAAAACCTGATGACGCAACAAAGGCTAAGGCAGCACAGAAAGCGAGGCGTAAAAATTTAAAATACGCTGTATTGTAAATATGTGGCGCCCGTTGGAACATGCGTGCTGGTTTCTCATCAGATACATTGGTAGGATCAACAGAGTCTGCATCTTTATTTATTTTTCCAGCCCGATACTCTTTAATGACGCGCAGTCCTTCTCGCTTAAGCATAACGGAAGTCAAAGGATATCCAGCAAAACCTTGTATTACATAAATCAACACGGCCAATACAGATAAACTAGTAAGACCTAGTTCCTTTGCCCCATTACTCATAATAATAGAGGACACAATGCCCCCTACCAATGGTGGTGTAGCTACGACAACTGTATTCCAATCGAGGAAATGAACGGCGATGAATAGTAAGAAGGCTGTAATACCAGCAATCCCACCAAGAGCAATAAGAATAATCTTCCACTGCTTCATCAACTCTTTAACCGATAAAAGCGTTCCCATATTAGTAATTAATAAGCCCATCAGCATCGTAGCTGTAGCCGCTGGAATCCCTGCCTTAGCAATAGCGTCCTTAGGTAAGAAAGTCCAATAAGCTAATAAAAATAATACGGCTGTAATAAATACGGAAGGAATCCACGCTTTAGTGCGAATCGATATAACTTCCCCAATAAATAGCATAAGAACTAAAATAGTTAATAAACCCATCTGTGATGAGATAAACATCTCCATATGAAAAACCCCTTTTCTCTCTCAATAACATAGCTCTCAACAATTCTCTCTCCTGTGGTTTTCCCACCAAATTAAACCACGTAATACAACAGTCAAACAAGTATCGACTTAGCCTTCCCAAATGGGACAGTACTATATAAAAGCACTCAAAGCTGATATTTCCAGCTAAGACTTCACAAAATTGGCACTACCAACTAACACATATTCAAAGCTAGTACTATCAATACAAAGTTAAAGATGCCATATATAGCATAAACACTATGTCCTTATAAAATGTACAACTGTTTGTATTTTTATTATAGTAGCATATAGCACCCTTTAGGTCAATATTTATTCATATAGAATAAATTGATAGGATTCAGCAGAAAAACAAAAAAGAGTCGCCCACGCGACTCTTTTTTACCTATTTTCACCGATTTTATCAATCTATATTTTATTTATTAGTATATATTGTTTTCTCTCAGGCCTGACGTTTATATACAATCGTACAAGCTTCAGTTATAGAGCTAGGAATTTCACCCTCTAAATGAAACTCATCAATCTCTTGAGGTAACTGTTTCCAGCTTTCAGCTTGACTACTTAGCATATAATGAGCTAAACGACCACGCATTTGCTTAGACGAGGTGCTCAATTGCTTCCATACATCATTTTTATGTTCCAAAAATTCCACTGTCACCATCCGCGGATGATCAATGAGCTTGGAATACTCTTTTGATGCTAAATTAAGTAGCCAATCTTCACTCGCTAAAGCCTCATTAACACGCTCACGCCATAAGTCATACAAAGATGTATCATAGCCCTTATAAATAGAATCTACAAAATCTAAGCGATAATCAGCAATAGGGCTCATAGGATGAACTAAACCATAAAGAGCAGAAAGAATACAGAGATGTGCTTCCCCAAAGAGTTTAGCATCATCATTTAATCCAGCCCAATCAAGATTTTTAAATGCCAAACCAGAATAAGACTGCACTGCAGCCCCCACAGGCTGAGTGGCAAAGGATTGATAAAAGGAGTACCATTCAGCGCCTTTGTCTCCCTTTAATTTAAGAGCTTTGGCAAAGGTTGCTTCATCGAGACTTTGAATGTGCTCCACAATAGCCGCAGTCGTAGGCTCATGGAAAACAGCCTCACTAGGACTGCCATATAACACCTTAGTCTTACTAGGTGACAAAAGGATTTTCATATAATAACTCCTAAATCTATTAACGGCACAATCTATTAATGCCTAAATCCATTAATATCTAAATCTATTAATGCCCAAATTTTATTAATTCTAAATTGATTTGACTATTTACTATACTTGGTGCACACTTTTCTGTACAACTTTGAACGCCTATACCCAACTGCAAAACTTCTGCTCTAACTATAGAACTTATGCTACAGCTAGTAAATATAAATTCATAGCCGTTACAATAATGCCAATAACCCACAACATAACAGCGGTAGAAGGGCGATTTTTATAAATCCCCATAACCTTCTCCGAGCCAGTTAAATATAATTGCAAGAATATAGTAAATGGCAATTGCAGGCTCAAAAACATTTGTGAAATCAACAATGCCTGGAAGGAGTCTTCTACGAATAAAATCATAACAACGGCTGGAATATATGTTAACGCCAAGCCAATTTGACTATGCATGTCCTTCATATCATAAGATTCACCAAACATGCCCGCAAATATACTAGCCCCAGCCATACCAGCCGTAGCGGACGATGCAAAGCCAGCAAATAGCAAGGCCAAGGCAAATAATAAGCCTGCTGAAGGGCCAATCAGTGGTACTAGAAGCTCTTTTGCTTGCTCCAACTCTTCCACCATAATGCCTTCGTTAAAGAAAGTTGCCGCAGCCAAAATAATCATAGCCGAGTTAATCGCCCAGCCAATCCCCATGGAGAATATAGTGTCCAAAAATTCATAGCGTAGGCGTTTTTTCATTACCGCCGGATCTTGCTTATTAAACTCACGACTTTGAATAATCTCCGAATGAAGGAATAGATTATGAGGCATAATAACCGCCCCTAAAATACTGAGTACGACTAACATGGACTCATTTGGCAAAGTCGGATTCACCCAACCAAGGCCTGCTTCAGCCCAGTTTACATCCACCATAGACAATTCTAATAAATACGCCAATGCAATTAACGAAACAAACCCGGCAATTACTTTTTCTAATTTATTGTAAGAATTAGTCAATAACATAATAGTACAGATAATAGCAGTTAGAACAGAGCCTATAAATAAAGGAATGCCAAATAGCATCTTTAATGCAATAGCAGCTCCTATAAACTCTGCTAGGGCAGTGGCTGCCGCCGCTAAGCCTGCTGTACTCAATAAAATACTAGACAACCAACGAGGCAACGCATCGTAAGCACATTCCGAGAGGCATCGCCCTGTTACAATACCAAGATGCGCCACATTGTGCTGTAATAAAATCAACATAATGGTAGATAATGTTACTACCCACAACAAATCATAGCCAAACATGGCCCCTGCAGCGAGATTCGCCGCCCAGTTACCAGGGTCAATAAACCCTACGGTAACAATAATCCCTGGACCAATATACCGAAACACCTCCGACACTTGTCGACTATTTTGGTGTACTGTATCCAGTTTATTTTTCAAACGTGTAAGCCACATTCCCTTCACCATTCCCATCTTTAGAGCCCTACATTCCCCTTTACAATTTACACAACCTTGTGTAAGCTCCTATTTATTTCTGTAGGGTTTTAAAAATTATTGGCCACTAGTGGAAGTTTGCACATCTGTCTTAACGGATTCAGTAGCATCTGCATTAGACGCTGTAATGAAAGCCATTCAAACTTTACTGTTTCTCATTACTAGATAGATTGTGTTCCCTTCTCATTAGCTGGCTCTCCAGTTTCATCATCTGTCGTCATTCTAGCGGCTTGAATTGCTGCCTCAACTTTTTGACGTTCTATTTCTTTAGCTGTTTTACCATCTTGCTTAGGCGTTTCAGCTTGTTGTTCTACTGCTTTAGCTGATTTAGGATCCTGCTTAGCTTCAGCAGCTTGTTGCTCTGACTCTTTAGCCGCCTTAGCATCCTTCTTAGCGGCTTCTTTTTGTGCTTTAGCAATCGCTTCAGCATCTTCTTTATCACGCTGCTCTTTTATTTTCTTAAATTTTTCACGTGATTTAGCGGCTTCTTCATCTGCCTTTTTAATCTCTAGGCGGCCCACTTTATCGTATAAAGCATCTGGCGCTGCTGTGCCATTAGAAGAGAATACGACGCCAACACGTGTTCTATAATCAGAGCCATCGCGATTAGATGTGCGAACACGTACGTCACCACCAACGGCGACACGGCGATCATCAATGGTGAAATTTTCAATTTTCTTAGCAATTTCTTCTTCAGACAATGCCTTTCCATCTTCTTTAGAATGCCCTTTTTCGCGAATCTCTTGGTCTCGATTATAAGCCATCAATTCGTCACGCCACTCACTATATAGACGAATTGCTAAATTCTTATCGGTCTCATTCATAGACTCTCTTTTTTCTACCACATGCGCTACTAATGGAGTTAATTCATACTTCGTATAAGTATGTCCATTTAAACTAATACCCTTAGTGTCTTCAATAGCACCATGCTTAACTAAAGTTTGTAATGCCTGATAAGACCAATCTTTAGGTGTTACGTCGGCCCAAATATCTCCAGCCGCTTGTGTAGTCATAAACGATGCGGCACAAAAACAAGTAGCAATTAATAAACGTGAGAATTTCATACATAACCTCCTCAATTAAAGCAATTTTAGTTGCTTATGTATAACAAATTTATTATAACATGAATGTTTATATTTTTCTATCATTGAAATTCATTATCAATTAAAACATCCTTTCATAAAAAAACTATGGTCCCCTATACTCTTCTATTAAATCATATGAGTATAAAAACTACATTAAGAACCACAGTTTTTTCATTAGTATTTAATTTTCAAAAAAAGGAGCTACAACGATATAGGTAGTAGTCCTAAATCATTGCAGCTCCTCATAAAGCTATGCAGTACAAATTACTACGTTTCGGGCCATTAGGTAAGCGAAATAAATATTAAGCGCCGATAAAACGTGTTAATTCTTTTGTGCTAGTCATATGACGTTTATTCAATCCAAGTTCGTCTGGGCTAATGCCTAAAGCAAGGCCAATTAATTGGCTCATATGAATAATAGGCATATCTTTGTCGCTAGGCACATATTGTTTAGCTTCTTTTTGGAACATATCTAATTGCATTTGGCAAAGTGGGCAAGGTGTTACTACGCAATCTGCCCCTTCTTTAGCTGCATCAGCATTGATAGTACCGGTCATTTTCATAACGGAGTCATGAGCTGGATATACAGCATGGAAACCACAGCAATCAAGCTTGCGAGAGAAGTCGATTGGAGTCGCACCAATAGCTTTAATTACATCAGCAAGGCTAGTTGGAATTTGGAAATCTTCAAAGCCGAGCTCTTCAGCAGGGCGAAGTAAATGACAACCATAGTATTCAGCTACGCGAAGGCCATGAAGAGGTTTAACAACTTTAGCTTTTAAGTTGTTCAAACCATAATCGCGAATCAATACCCATAAGAAATGAGTTACTTCGCTAGTGCCTTTGTAGCGCAAACCAGCTTGACCTAAAATATTGTTAACACGTGCGCGTTGCACTTCGTCTTGATCAAGTTCATTTTTAGCTTCGCGGAGCATTAAAGTACAAGTGTTACATACAGTCATTAACTGCACACCTTGTGCTTCAGCTAATGCAATATTACGAGCATTGGTAGATAATATTACGAGCGGATCGATGTCTTGTACATGAGATGCACCGCAGCATGTCCAACCTTCTAATTCTTCAATTTGAATGCCTAACTTTTTAGCAACCGCAACAGTGGCTATAAAATCTTCTTTGGCTGCACCTTCAAGTACGCAACCAGGGAAAAATGCGTATTTCATTATCGTTCTGCCTCCTCTGCTGCCTTAATAATGGTGCGAACATCCTTAATACCATCGACTGGTTTGTGAGGGATTAGAATATCCATTGGATTGATTTTGCCATGAGCAAATAAACGCATTGCGTAGAAAGCTTGTTTTGCAGAATCCACTACACCATCTGTTTTTAAACTCATTGTTACTTCATTCAAGCGACCAGTTTTTTCAAGATCTTGTTTGAACGCAATGGCATGGCGAGTCCCTTTATTAACAAGACCAGCGCGAGTTGCTACAGCACGAAGTTCAGAAATATCCTTCGCTGGTTTTAAATGTTTAGGACAACGAGAAATACAGTTCATGCAGTGAACGCATTTCCAAAGGCCATTTTCAAATGCAGGATTCACATGCGCCATAGGTGCTGCATCGCGGGAATCTTCAACGAAGCGATTCGCTTTAGTATACACATATGGATCAAGGAAGTCTTCGCGATTAGCAGATAATTTATTACATTCAGAAGCACAGCAACCGCAGAGGATACATTCTGTGTTCATAACGAATTTTTTGAAATCAGCTGGAGTTTGACGAGCACCACTTTCACGGTTGAATTCAGGTTTCATGAAAATCCAAGGTGCCACAGATTTAAGGCGATTTACTTTAGATTCCCAGTCAACAGCAAGGTCGCGGATAACATCAAAATTGCCAATTGGCGCAATTTCAATTGTATCGCTACCAAAACGTTCTGTAATATCGTCAATTTTGCTTTCACAACCAAGCATAGCTTGACCATTAACTTTAATGGAGCAAGCACCACATACAGCACTACGGCAAGCAGCGATGAAAGTCAAAGTTGGATCAATAGTATCTTTTATTTTTTGAAGGCCCCAAAGAATTGTACGATCTGGTTCATAATCAAAGGAATAGGTCTGTACATAGGAGCGACCTTCGTTATAACGATGGATTTTATAAGTAATCTGTCTCATCTTAGTACGTCCTTTCTTTTGGTTCGTAGCGGGTAATTACAACTTCACTTTGACCCACTTCGTATTCTCCGTCTTCTTTTAAAGTTACAAGAGTGTGATTTAAGAAGTTAGCATCATCACGTTTTGTATAGTCTTCACGAAGATGGCTACCACGGCTTTCTTTACGACGAATAGCACCAAGCGCTACCGCTTTAGCTACTGTCAATAAACTACCTACTTCAAGATAGTTTACGAAGGCCATATTGAACGTACGGCTAGTATCACCAACATAGCAAGTTTTGTATTCTTCAATCAAGCGATTCAAGGTTTCAAGAGCTACTTCCATTTTAGCTTCTTCGCGGAAAATACCTACATTATTCCACATGGAAAGAGCCATTTCATCGCGGATTTCAGCAATTGGACGACCAGTTTTGCGACCAGTTACTTCTGAGAAGCGAGCTTCCCAGCTTGCGGCAGCTTCATCAAGAGCTTTTTGAGCATCTTTAGCGCTGTTATTTTGAACATAGTCAACAGCACCTTCACCAGCGATTTTACCGAATACCACAGCGTCTGCAAGGGAGTTACCACCAAGGCGGTTAGCACCATGCACAGATACACAAGCTGCTTCACCAGCTGCAAATAAACCTGGTACTACAGTACCACAAGTTTTATAGTCAGTTACATCAATACCGCCCATGGAATAGTGACAAGTTGGACGAATTGGAATTGGTTCTTTTAATGGATCCGCATGCTCGAATGTAATCGCCAAGTCGCGGATACCATGAAGTTTTTCAAGAATTGTTTCTTTAGATAAATGACGAACATCAGCTACTACATATGCGTCAAGACCAGTACCGAAGCCACGGCCTTCAGCGATTTCCGTTTCAATAGCTTTTGCTACTACGTCACGAGGAGCAAGTTCCATTTTGCTAGGTGCATAGTTTTTCATAAAACGTTCGCCTTTATTGTTAAGAAGGTAACCACCTTCACCACGAACCGCTTCAGACATAAGAATACCGCTCTTACCAAGACCAGTTGGATGGAATTGTACCATTTCAGGGTCTTTTAAGGCACAACCTGCACGGAAGCTAGCAGCCATACCATCACCAGTGGAAAGATATGGATTTGATGTACGAGTCCAGTACATACGACCAGCCCCACCAGTAGCAATAACTACTGCAGTAGCTGCGATTTTTTCTACACGGCCTTCTTTCATGTTCCACGCTACAACGCCGCCTACAGAACCATCATCAGCTTTTACAATGTCTAATAAGTACCAATCTTGAAGGAAGTATACATTTTCTTTCAAGCATTGTTCGTATAAAGTATGCAAAATTACATGGCCTGTTTTGTCAGCACTGTAACAAGTACGTGGATACGCTTGGCCGCCGAAATTACGTTGTGCAATTTTACCTTCTTCAGTACGAGAGAAAGGTACGCCAAAGTAATCGAGTTCACGAATACATTCAGGGCAACGGCTGATGAAGAATTCAACAGCATCTTGGTCAGCTAAATAGTCACTACCTTTGATGGTATCGAAGATATGATCTTCAACAGTATCATCTTTAGCTACGTTTTTAAGTGCCCCATTAATACCGCCCTGTGCCATAGCTGTAGCCGAACGACTTGGGAAAATCTTTGTAATAAGAGCGACACGTAAGCCTTCTTGTTGAGCTGCATAAAGAGCTGCACGTTGGCCAGCTCCGCCACTGCCTATTACTAGAACATCAAATTGTTCCATACTTACCTCCTAAAAATTGTACCTACTACCTACAGTCTTATTATTGATGCCTATACCTACAAGCACCAAGTCCATAGTTGTTACAGTAATTATAACGTTTTTATAAGGTTTTTGTCCAAAATCTATTTTGCATAATTAGAGAGTTTGTTCATAATTGATAATTTTTATCATTTTCTAAATCCCCCTATTTTGAAGGAGGTTTTAATTCATTATTTATGACAAATCCCCTTAGTTTCTATGAATAATCTTAAGTGAAAATATTTTTGTCAGGATTTATACATTTGTCTCTTCTATTTAAACGATAATTCATTTCAATATTCTAATTCATAGTACCGAACTATATCGAAGATTCTTTGTCCAGTATACCCTTTTTGCATCTGAAATTATTCAGTTATCGAATTTTTAATACCCTTAAGTTATCTCTTCACATATAGTTCATACCCTTAAGTTATACTTTGCTCACAAATTTAATGATACTACTTTATTACTTTTTTGCGTAATATTATAATAGTAATAAAGTAACGTGTAGATATAGGTTTTATATTACTAAAATAAAATTAGTACATATGCCCCTATATCTATTTGTTATATTCGTTTATAGCCCTATTGTATAATGTACATTATTATGAGTTCCTAAGGAGTGGTTCTATGAAAATTTTACTTGTTGAAGACGAAGAAATGCTGAATAATATCATCGCCAAACGCCTTCGCGTGGAAGCGATGACAGTTGACTGTTGCTATAATGGGGAGCAAGCATTAGACTATTTAAATACCTCTAGCTATGATGTAGTCGTTATGGACGTAATGATGCCAAAGATGGATGGCTTCACTGTAGTAAAACATCTTCGCAACGAAGGCAATAAAACGCCTGTTTTATTCTTAACAGCCAAAGATGCCCTTCAAGATAAATTAAAAGGCTTCAATCTTGGCGGTGACGACTATTTAGTAAAACCATTTGAGTTTGAAGAATTAGTAGCCCGCATCTACGCCTTATCTCGCCGTAGCAATAATCACGCACACAATGACTTAGTAGCCGGTCCATTGACCATCAACAGCCAAAGTCATACTGCCACATTAGCTGGTCACAAATTGACTTTAACTGCTAAAGAGTTTGCTCTACTTTATTATTTAGCGAGCAATGTAAACATTGTGCTATCACGTCAACAGATTTTAGACCATGTATGGGAGTATGATTACGAAAGCTATTCCAACTTGATCGACGTATACATTAAAGATTTGCGTAAAAAGTTAGACGTAGCCAATGAGTCCAAGCTAATTCAAACAGTTCGAGGCGTAGGCTATGTTTTCAAAGTTGAAGAAGAAGAGTAATCAATCAAAATCCGACGCGCCTCATCAAACAGCTTATTCAGCGCTTTACAAAGCTTTTTTTAGCAAGGATGAAAAAGGCAATTATTCTAATCCATTTAAACGATTGCCTTTATCTATCAAAATTACCGGTTGGTATTCTATCTTTTTATTACTCATGTTGCTCATGCTCAGCGTATTTATTCTGCAATTCACTCAACTTTGGGAGGATTCGGAAATGCGCAGCACCTTGCAATCTCGTGTAATCAATTCAGCCGATAATCTATCTCGCTTTAGGCCCTTCCAAGATGGTGTATTTACTGTTATTTACACGGAAAATGGGGTCGCTGTAAAAGGGGCTATTCCTGACGGATTCCCGCCAGAAAGCATGCTGTCACCACATCATATTTCGGAGGTGACCGTACGCAATTCCACATTCTATTATTATGACTCACCTATTAGTGATCCTGCCTTCCATGGTTGGGTACGCGGTGTACTTCCTGCCACCTCTGTGAGTCGCACCACCAATATTATGCTCATATCCCTCTTACTAGGTGGTATGACCTTCCTCATCGTCGGAGCCGTTGGTGGTTATTGGCTTATTAAGCGCGGCTTAGGCCCAATACGCTTGCTCACAAAAACTGCGTCTGATATAGGCAAGGAGCAAGACTTATCGAAGCGCATTAAGCCACCGATAGAAACTTATGATGAAATTTCTTCCTTAGCACGCACCTTTAACTCTATGCTGGCTAGCTTAGAAAATTCATCAGTACGAGAGAAACAGTTCAGCTCTGACGTATCTCATGAGCTTCGCACGCCAATTGCGGTCATTCAAGCAGAAAGCGATTATGGCCGCTCTTATATAGCATCTATTGAAGAAGCGAAGGAAAGCTTTGAGCATATTTTCCAGCAAAGTCGCTTTATGACTGCCATGGTAACACAGCTCTTAGATATTGCCCGCTTAGATAATATGGAGAGCATAAAGAAAGAGCCTCTCTCCATGAGTCAGCTTATGGAAGATGTAGCCAAAAGCTATGTCCGTATTTGCGAAGACAAAAACATTAAACTCACCACTAATATTGAGCCTAATCTATCCTTAATAGGCAATTTACCATTTTTAAAACGCGCCGTCGGCAACTTAATCGACAATGCCATTAAATTTACTAACGATAGCATTTCCTTGCAATTAGTAAAAGAAGATGATCGAATCAAAGTGCTTGTTACAGATAATGGTGCCGGTATTAGCCAAGACGATTTAAATAAGATTTGGGATCGACTATACCAAGTAGATCCATCCCGTACTAAAAGCTCTGAGCAAGGCTTAGGACTTGGTTTATACTTCGTCCATAATATTGTTAAATTACACAATGCCAAAGCCACTGCTACGAGTATTCCAGGTGAATCTACTAGCTTTATCCTAGATTTTCCTGCGGCCGATGCATAAATAACAGAAAGGATATTACATGACTTTTTTTCGCTTTAATCCCTTTTCTCGCCCCCATGATGATGAGACTTCGCCTAAGAAGCCATTTTATCGTCTTATCGGCATTGGATTAGTGATTGTGTTAATTGGTGTTGCTATATACAATGTATATACTTATTACCAAGCCCAAGAGCGCTTGCGCATCGTCAATGCGCGGACCGAAATGGTAAGAGCACAGGCTAAAAATAATCAATTAACAATACTTAGTGAAGATAAAATCAAAGAAATTGCCGCCATTAATACGGGTGTGCCACTAGAAGAATTACGCTTTACTAAAATTGGTCTCATCACCTTTGAAGACCTACCAATGCCCCCTATGTTTACTAACAAACCGCCTATAAATAAGGACAAAGCTACTACAGCAGAGAATATGGGACAAAGTAATCTGCCAGAAGATAAGAATAGCGATACATCCTTACCGCCTATCCAAATGCCGCCAGACGCACAAAATATACGTCGAAGTGCACAGCATAAAATGGCGGCCAGTAAGGATGCTACCACATCTGGCGATACATCAGCTGCGACTGAAGCTAATAATATGTCCTCCACGGCAAATGCTAGTGAACAAGAAACGGGGGCTACATCGGCTAGTGGTGAAATCCATTTAGGACCACCACCACATTTACCGGAAAATGATTTTAGTCGCACTCCACCAGGGGAGTTTAAAAAGCATCCTTTATATCATATATTCGCAAAAAGCAGCGGCCTAACCTATGAGTTAATTATTGATGGAGTTAATGGTCATATTATAAAATCTAATGTATATTAATTGTATAGGGCATTTAATAAAGCATTATACTAACTGTATTCTTAGCGATTTTCCATTTAAAAAAAATAATTTATAATTTACCCTGTAATTCATTTTGAATTCATCTTGATGGATTATATTGATATTATCAAATGAATGGTATCGCTGATACCCCATTCAGCATACCTCTTATTATTGATTACAGGGAACTATATCAATCCTGAGCTCTCCCTGTTCAGCTGATATAGGTAGTCAATTTTTTCATTTGATTAACACTAACACTCCCCTTACAAGAAAAACAGGAATCCCTCCCCGGATTCCTGTTTTTCTTTTTATTTAAGCCTATAAATTCTATAGTATTATGCAAAAATAAAAAGACGAACATCATAAATTGATATGCATGTAGCTAAACTTTTTATTGTATTCACAGTTAAAATTCTATAGAATATTTATATTGATAGATTATAGGCTACATCTAGATATAAATGAGATCAATCTTGAATTTTACGAGCAAAATCACTGCAAATTCAAACTATAATCAAGTGGTACTACAAGGCCATTAAAATCAATTAATTAATATTTATTTTATTTTTAAAAAATACTCTCATAAATCAAAGGAGGATATAACTATGGCCTTAGTTAATGAAAATTATTCTAATTTACAAAGTTCCTATTTATTTGCCACTATCGCTCGCAAAGTAAGTGATTTCCAACAGGCCAATCCCCAAGCTGACATAATTCGCTTAGGCATCGGCGATGTTACCTTGCCATTAGCGCCAGCTGTTATTGATGCTATGCACAAAGCGGTGGACGAAATGGGCCACATTGAAACCTTCCGCGGCTATGGTCCTGAACAAGGCTATGATTTTTTACGCCAAGCCGTTGTTGACCATGATTATAAAACACGTGGCATACAAATCGACTTAGACGAAGTCTTTATCTCAGATGGAGCTAAGTCCGACTGTGGCAATATCCAAGAGCTCTTCAGCCCTGAAAATACGGTGGCTATTACAGATCCTGTATATCCAGTCTATTTAGACAGCAATGTAATGGGTGGGCGTTCTGGACAGGCCGTAGATGGTATTTTTGAAAACATCGTATATTTGCCAACCCATGCAGAAAATAATTTTTCCCCTGAGTTTCCGTCTAAGCCAGTTGATCTAGTATATCTTTGCTGCCCTAATAATCCGACTGGTACTGTATTAAGTAAAGCACGCCTAAAAGAGTGGGTTGATTGGTGCAAAGCTAATGAAGCAGTTCTTCTCTTCGACTCAGCTTATGAGGCCTTTATTAGCAGTGAAGATACAGTTCATTCAATCTTTGAAATCGAAGGCGCTAAGGAAGTAGCCCTAGAGTTTCGCTCCTTCTCTAAAACGGCAGGCTTTACTGGCACTCGCTGCGCCTATACAGTAATTCCTAAAGAGTTAAAAATTAAAAATTCAGCTGGTGAACAAGTAGCCCTCAATCCACTTTGGAATCGCCGCCAAAGTACTAAGTTTAATGGCGTACCTTATGTCGTACAACGCGCTGCGGCTGCCGTTTATACGCCAGAAGGGCAGACTCAAACTAAAGAGGCTATTGCCTACTACAAAGAAAATGCGCGCCTCATTCGCGAAGGATTAGAATCTATTGGCCTTACCGTATTTGGTGGCACTGATGCGCCTTATATTTGGCTTAAAGTACCTGCTAGTTATACGAGCTGGGAATTTTTCGACCTACTCTTAGAAAAAATTCACATCGTAAGTACTCCAGGCTCTGGTTTTGGCCCTTGCGGCGAAGGCTACTTAAGACTTACTGCCTTTGGAAGTCGTGAAAACACTGTCAAAGCCATTGAACGCATAAAAAGTCTACAATTCTAATACACTAATGCCTCTGTTTCAAGCCTAATAGTCTAATAACTTAATAGCTTGATAACCTAGTAGCACACAAGTAATTATCAAAACATCTTTTTACAAAGCAATGTTTATATTTAGTGTATAAGCGTTTACAAAGCTACTACAATATCTATATATAAATTTTTCAATATAGTTAACCTCAAACTCTTGTCCCACTACCCTATAACATGGTATGATTTTAGTATTCAATGCAATTATTATAGTTATATTAGGTTGGGCTATCTAGCCTATAAAGACCGAATACAACTATGAAATTAAGATAATATACTATTTCATAAGATAAAAGAGGTATACATGTTTACAGTAGTTAAAAAATTAGAAATCAGCGCATCTCACCAATTAAAACTCGACTATGAAAGCAAATGTCAACGCCTTCATGGACACAACTGGATTGTGCATATTTACGCCCGCGCTAAAGAGCTTAACCACAATGGCATGGTTATTGACTTCGGTCACATCAAAGAAGCTATCCATGGGCGCTTAGACCATCGTCACATTAATGATATTATGGGCGATATTAATCCTACAGCGGAGAATATGGCTAAATGGATTGCTGACGAATTAGGCGAAAAATGTTTCAAAGTAGTTGTGCAAGAGTCAGAAGGGAATGTGGCTATTTATGAACGTGATTGAGCTATTTAGCTCCATCGAAGGAGAGGGAATTCGTCAAGGATTCCCTTGCTCTTTTTTACGGCTCTATGATTGCAATTTGCGCTGCGTATACTGCGATACAACTTATAGCTACGGCGATGATGTAAGCTATGACACCATGAGCTTAGACGAGGTAATTACACAGCTCAAAGCCTTCAACAATCGCTACATTACCATTACTGGTGGCGAGCCTTTATTACAAGCACAAGCCGTAGAAGAATTAATTACAACAATGAGTCAGCATAGAACGCCGTGGGGACCATACGAGTTTAATATTGAAACTAATGGCTCTATTTTAGCTCCCTTTCGCTATGATAATGTAATCTATACATTCGATTACAAATGTCCTGATTCACTTGCCGAGGAAGATATGCATCCGCGCTTATTGGAGCAAATCGAGCCTCAAGATGTGCTAAAATTTGTTGTGTCTTCACCTAAAGACCTAGATAAAATGAAGCAATTAGTCCTAGCCAAGCAGCCAAAGGGACATATTTTTGTATCCCCTGTGTTCGGCAAAATTGATCCAAAATATATTGTCGATTATCTGTTGAAGAATCAATTACAAATGATTCGACTTCAATTACAAATTCACAAATTTATTTGGGACCCTGACACAAAGGGTGTATAATAGTTTCCATAATAAAAGGCGCCTAAGCCTATCTAAAGACTAGTTCTCTAGATATGGCTTAGGCGCTTTTTTTAATTATGTGCAGCAACTCTTGTATGCAATAACTCTTGTGTACAAGAGCTCAATTCAGACACACTCTAACTTTACCTTAGCTTTGTATTTGATTAAATTTATATTTATTTTAATTTTATACTTGCTAACCATATAAAGCGGCCTTAGCGCTGATTATAAAAATAAATAATTTTTGTTTCGTCAGGGCTCACTAACGCACCAGTCATGACTTGATGATCAGTCACACCACCGACATTGAAAATATACAAATTGTAGTCATCAGGAACTTTTACAGAATTAAACTCATAGGAGTAGTAGCCTAACACTTGTTTTTGCAATTTTCTATTTTCTTTCTCTGATAAAGCAAGAGTGGTTCCTGAAGCTTCACCATTTTTAAGCCGCATAGCACTCAACTTTTCAGTCAATGGCGCTACAAATTCTGGTACAGTACCTAAATTTTTAAGACTATCTGTGCGGCGTATGTCATAGTCTAACACTAACTCGCGTGCGCTTAAAGCATAATCCATATTAGATTCTGGCTCTAATTGAATATATACGTGGCGACTTTCTCCTAGTGTCATTGAATCAATGGCCAAAGCCTTAGCTTCTGCTACATACGGTGCCATATCTTGACGACTGCCACTAAAGCTAACTTCGCCTACAGCACCAGATTTTAAGTATTGAGGCACATAGTAAATCTGTACATCCTTAGCAAAACTAGGAATTTCTACAGGAAAACCATCATATTGTGGCATTTTATCATAATCTTTAGGATTATTCATAGGGAATAAAATCTTAAGGGTAATATCCTTATATTGTGTAGCTCGTGGATGTGTAAGCTGAGCTGTCCCATGTGTCACTGGTTCCTCATAAGCCTTAATAATCCGCGTCATCTGTCCACGCTCAGGTAGCTCTGTGAACTCAGTGGCTGCTAATGTATGGCCTACTACAAGCGCCCCCAACAAAGAGGCTCCTAATGCTACACGCACTAATTGTTTTATATGTTGATTCGCCATGACCTAATCTCCTTTAACTATATTAAAATATGACTAAATACAAAAGAGGCAAGAGGACTTTCATCCTCATTGCCTCTATTATACTATATTTCAAAAGAAATACTTATATAATTAGTCTTTTACATCATATAAACCAGTTGGTTTTTCGCTAAGGTTGATAATGATGTTTTTCTTTTGGCTGTAATGTTCAAGAATCACTTTGTGTGTTTCACGGCCAATACCAGACTGTTTTACGCCGCCAAATGGAGCCCCTGCTGGGATTTGGTTGTAGCAGTTAACCCACATACGACCAGTTTCAACGCCTTCAGCCACGCGGATAGCGCGATTAATATCGCGAGTCCATACGCCGCCGCCAAGACCGAATTCGCTGTCATTAGCCATTTTAATGACTTCTTCTTCGCTGTGGAATTTAATAACTACAGCTACAGGGCCAAAGATTTCCTCTTGTGCCACACGCATATCGTTAGTAGCATCTACAATAAGAGTTGGACGTACGAAGCAGCCTTTACCAAGTTCGCCTTCAGTAATGCGTTTACCGCCAGCTAGAACACGAGCGCCTTCTTTTTCAGCAATATCTACATATTCTAATACTTTAGCAGTTTGACCTTCGTAAATTTGAGCCCCTAATTGAGTATCATCTTCCCAAGGAAGGCCAACTTTTACTTTTTCAAAATGTTTCGCAAGATCAGCTACGAATTTGTCATAAATTGTATCTTGTACGAAAATACGGGAACCAGCACAACATACTTGACCTTGGTTGAACAAGATACCAAGCATAGCACCTTCCATAGCCATATCCCATTTAGCATCTTCAAAGAAGATATTAGCAGATTTACCACCAAGTTCTAATGTAGCTGGAATCAAATGTTTAGCTGCTGCTTTATATACATTAAGACCTACATCAGTAGAACCAGTGAAAGCTAATTTAGCAAAACCAGGATGATCAAGAATGAATTGACCAGACTTGGAGCCCTTACCAGTAATAATATTAACTACGCCAGCTGGTAGAATATCTTTTAAAATATCGCCAAACTCAAGTAAGCTTAAGGACGTATGGCTAGATGGTTTAATAACTACAGTACAGCCTGCTGCTAATGCTGGTGCTAATTTCCAAGCAGCCATTAAGAATGGGAAGTTCCAAGGAATAACTTGGCCTACTACGCCGATTGGCTCATGGAGAATTAAAGATAAAGTATCTCCGTCTAATTGTTGTGCAGAGCCTTCTTCAGCGCGAATTACGCCTGCAAAATAACGGAAATGGTCGATGGCAAATGGAATATCAATACCGCGAGTTTCGCGAATTGGTTTACCATTGTCATACGTTTCTACTTGAGCAAAATGCTCTAATTTTGCTTCTAGTGCATCAGCGATTTTCAATAAATAGCTGGAGCGTTCTTGAATGGAAGTTTTCTTCCAAGTTTTAAACGCTTCAGTCGCTGCTTCTACTGCTGCATCTACATCGTCTTTAGTCGCTTCTGCGCAAATAGCGAGTACATCGCCAGTGGCAGGATTATATGCATTATATTCTTGTCCATCACTTGCTGGACGCCATTCATTGTTAATTAGTAAGCCGTATTTTTCTTTCAATTGTAATGCCATAGTGTTACCTCCTGTAAAATACTTCGGTTAATAGCATGTTCTTGCTCAAAGTAACAGCCCATTGTGCTATCTTTAAGCCTTCATTTTCTCTTATTTGTGAGTCATACTCTAAAATAGGTATAGCCTATATAGCTAGTTACATTACTAGTTCGAGATTTTTCTATATCCTATGAATAAGAGTATACGCTCTTTGGTAAAATTTATCAATCAAATTACCCTAAGTATTTTGTATTCATGCCAAATCAGTATACTTGAAATATATAAAAAGCCTCTCCAACTAGGCCACAAAAGGCTTTATTGGAGAGGCTTCTCTTTGTCTCTTTACAAATTACATTTGTACTTTGTTATTTGTAACATATGCATTTTTGGTATAGATACCAAATTTCATTAATTTTACGCTATTTCTAAGTTCGCATAACTGAACTCGGTATGTATATTCATTATCAGTCATTTGCTATACAGCTAATGCCAGTATCCACAACTAACTTAAATCGAGCCTACTTTGCGAAGATAAAACTCATTATACAAGCGAAGCTCTAGAAAAATACATTACGCTTCTTCATCAAGTAATGGAATCAAATGGCCATAGCCTTCTTTTTCCATATCCTCAGCTTTTACGAAGCGAAGTGATTTACTATTAATACAATAGCGTAAGCCACCCATATCAGGACGGCCGTCTGGGAATACATGACCTAAATGCGAGTCACCATGTGCACTGCGCACTTCGATGCGTTCACGGCTAAGGGAATTATCTTTTTCATAAGTTACTGCATTGGCCACAATAGGGCGAGAAAATGCAGGCCAGCCACAGCCAGAATTGTATTTATGAGTAGATAAGAACAATGGTTCACCAGATACTATATCTACATAGATGCCGCGTTCAAAATGATCATCATATTCTCCCGTAAATGGGCGCTCTGTATCTTCATTTTGAGTAATTTCATAGGCTTCATCGCCAATGCGTTGTCTAAGAGCTTCTGCATCTTCTTTCACATACGCAGGAACACCAAGTAATGGTTCCTTAGCTTTATGAAGTTGCACATGGCAATACCCTGTCGGATTTTTATCTAAATAATCTTGATGATATGTTTCCGCATCAAAGAATTGATCCAATGGCAAGATTTCTACTACAAATGTATTATTAGGATCAACTGCTTTAAATAGACGCTCTACCTTTGCTTTATCAGCTTCGTCTACATAGTATACACCAGTGCGATATTGTGTGCCTACATCGCCACCTTGTTTATTTAAGGATGTAGGGTCAATAATGCGAAGCAAGTGAAGTACAATTTCTTCTAGCGAAATGCGATGACTATCGTATACAAGCTTCACTGTTTCTGCATGGCCCGTATCTTCATGACATACTTGCTCATAAGTAGGGCGCTCAGTTTTACCATTTGCATAGCCCACCTCTGTGCTCAAAATACCAGCGATTTGTTTAAAATATGCTTCTACACCCCAAAAGCAACCGCCTGCTACATATATCGTTTTTTCATTAGGTACAACGGATAAAATATTCATTTGAAACCTCCTTATGCTCTCAAATTATTTCTCTTTTTTTACTCATTTAATTTGCTCTTTTAGCTCTATGCTACAGCTTCACTACTAGTACGAACCCGGCGCTTATACACTAGCCAAGCCACTACCATCAATAAAACGCCAGTAATTAAAAATACATAGCGAATACCGAACATCGTAGTAACACCACTAGCAAATAATGGTCCTACCATACAGCCAAACTGGTTGGCCGTAGTCGTCATCCCAAAGACGCGGCCTCTAAATGATGGCTCTGTATAATGTGCTACGGCGGCACTTAACAAAGGATTTACCCCTACAATAAAGCAGCCTACTAGTACTTGTAAGCTACCAAACCACATAATGCCAAGCGGGAAGCTTTGCATCAATAAGAATAAACCTGTACCGCAAAGCGCGAAAAACACCGCTCTAAAATAGCCTTTTTTCTGTCCGAAGAAAGACCAAATATTAGTAGTAATAGCACCGGCTATACCACCAATACTAAGAATCATACCGGATAATAGGGCAGCCCCTTCCATAGTGCCTTGCATATGGCCTACATAGAGAGCCAAAATTGGCTGTAACATTAAGATCGCGGCCTGCATAATAAAATATAACCAAAGCAAATCTACTAATACAGGACGTGATTTTACAAAGGCCCAATCCTCCTTAAAGGACGATGTTTCCACTGATGGTGCATCCTGGATTTCAGGCTCTTTAACAAAGAAATAGACCACCGCACTGGCAATAAATAGTACCACGCCGGCAATAACAAATACAGGACGCATGCCCACTACAGCTTCGATCATGCCACCTAAGGATGGCCCAATAACATTGCCGATAATAAGGCCTGTCTGGAAAATACCCAACGCAGTGCCCGTTTTTTCCTTTGGCACACTTAAAGATACCATCGTCATGGCCGCTGGCATAAAACCATTGGCAAAGCCCATGAGTGCCCGCGTTGCAAAGAGCTCCCAAGGAGTCTCTACAAAGCCAGTCAAAGCATAGGCAATACCGATGAAAATACCGGCCCGAATGGCCATGATTTTCTTGCCCTTCGTGTCAGCCATACGGCCCCAAATAGGAGCCATTATCCCAGCCACTAAAAAGGTAATGGAGAATACTACCCCCGACCACATAGCGACATTGTCTTCACTTACACCTAATTCTAATAAGTACAAAGGTAAGAATGGTACTAACATGGTATAACAAATCGCTAAGGATGTCATACAGGCTGTTAGAATCCATACATTCCTCATACCACCCATCGTATTAGTCGTTGTCACTCTATACCTTCTTTCTTACAATCGAAGAGAGTTCCTAAGTCCCTAAACTTTTTGTGCACGCCCAGTTAAACGCGCGAGCATTTTATACAATAATTTGTACATCACTTGATACTCATCTTCAGTAATTTCTACAATATTTGCCATTTCACCTGGCACATGAGCTACTTGCTCCTTTAAGGCTTCCCCTGTTTTTGTAAGGGAAATAATCACAGTTCGTTCATCCTCTTTCGAACGAGTGCGTGTTAAAAATCCTTTAGCCTCCATTTTGCGGAGTAAAGGTGTTAATGTTCCTGAGTCGAGATATAAATACTCACCCAAGGATTTTACATTCATTTCCTTATGTTCCCACATAACCATCATCACAATGTATTGTGTATAGGTTAGATTCACAGGATCCAATAATGTTTGATACGCCCGTACAATTTCTTTGGCGCAGGCATATAGAGGAAAACATAATTGATTGCGTAGAGCTAAATCATCTCTATTAGTAATATCGTTCATCGTCCGTCTCCTCTCTAAACTATTTACTAAGACTTTAATTTTACTATAAAATAAACAAAAAACCAATACATGCTATTAATTTGTTTACAATATATTTGTGAAAATAAAGACGCATCATAAGCAAAAAGCTCTATAATGCGTCTCATGCAAGATTAATAATTACATATCAAACTTTTTGTCTAACACATCTTGTAATGTAACACCTGTCATGTATTCTTTAAACTGTGCTTGCATATGCTCCCACAAAGGTAAAGTCATACAGGTTTTGCTGCGAGGGCATTGGTTAACTTCATCTTCAAGACAAGCTACGAGTGCTATGGAATCTTCTGCAGCACTTAAAATATCGTACACTGTATAGTCTTTAGGATCTTTTGTTAAGCGATAGCCACCATATTTGCCGCGCACACTTTTTACATAACCTGCAGCACTTAAACGCGCTACAATGCCTTCTAAATATTTGTCTGAAATTCGTTGCCGCTCGGCAATTTCTCGAATTGACACATTTTTATTATTACCGTTTTCCGCTAAGTCAACTAATACGCGCAAAGCATAACGGCCCTTAGTTGAAATCTTCATTTTTCATATACCTCTTTCACAGTAGGAATTACCTTAAAGTTATTATAACATAGGTGGCAAGCACATCATAGAGGGGAATTTCACATCTGAAGTTTTGTCCTTTCTTAATTTTCAACTATAGATTGCATAAAATTCATTCAACTTCGAGCCCTTGGCTCTCCCCTTTTATAATTCTACATGATAAAATAGGGTTGAACTTATTTTTATGTCATTTTATATATAGGGCAGATGGCAGTAAACTAGCCATTTAGCCTTACAAAAAGTAGTTCAAATCCAAGTAATTGGGAACTGTATTTGAATTGAGGAGGTTCATATGTTAGAAAAGCTGTTCGCTCTCAAAGAGCGGAACACAACTGTTAAAGGAGAGATCATCGCTGGTCTTACTACCTTTATCACCATGGCCTATATTCTCTTCCTCGCACCTAATCTCTTAGGCATTGCGGGAATGGATAAAGACGCCGTGTTAATCGCCACTGCTCTTGGCGGCGGTATCGTAACCATTGTAATGGGGCTATATGTTAATTATCCTATCTGTTTAGCTCCTGGTGTAGGTCTCTTAGCCTTTTATGCCTTCACCGTTGTACTCGGCATGGGCATTCCTTGGCAAGTCGCGTTAGGCGCCGTATTTATTTCTGGTATTGTTTTCTTAATTTTAACATTAACGACGGTCCGCCAACACATTGTAGAGGGTATTCCTGCATCCATGAAAATTGCCATCACTGTAGGTATCGGCTTATTTATTACTATTATTGGTTTAAAATTATCCGGCCTAATGACCGTGGCGTTATCATTGCAACCTGATACATTAGCTAAAGTTGTGGAAGCAAATGGTCATGGCGCTCCTGGTGCCTCCGAGACTATCTTAACCTTAGGTAATCTCATGGATCCACAAGTAGCCCTTGCTTTATTTGGTCTTTTATTTACTGCTGTACTTATGGCGCGCAATATTCAAGGTTCTTTTATTATCGGTGCCGTAGTAACAACTATTTTAGCTTATATCACTGGTAATGCCCAATTACCTGAGCATTTTACTATTATGTCTATTCCTGATTTTAGCAAGGCTGCTTTCTTCCAACTCGATATTGGTAGCGCCATGCATTTAGGTCTAGTAACGATTATTTTCTCCTTTACCTTCGTGGAATTATTTGACTCTATGGGCACTTTAATCGGTACTGCCACTAAAGCAGGTATTGCCAATCCTAAAGAAGGCAAATTCCCTGGTCTTGGCAAAGCCATGACAGTAGATGCCTTAGGCGTAAGCTTTGGTGCTGTACTCGGGGCGAGCACCATTACAGCATTCGTAGAAAGTGCTGCTGGTGTTGGTGCTGGCGGACGTACTGGTTTAACAGCTGTAACTTGTGGTGTGTTATTTATCTTGTCTTTATTCTTTGCACCATTAATCACTTTAGTGCCAAACTGTGCAACTGCACCAATTCTAATCCTTGTAGGGGCACTCATGATGGAACCAATCCGCGACATCGACTTCTCCGATTGGACAGAAGCCTTCCCTAGCTTTGTAGTTATCGCTCTTATGCCTTTCACTTACAGCATCGCTAATGGCGTAGCTGCTGGCCTTATTATGTACCCACTTTTAAAAATCATCGCTGGTCGCTCCAAAGAAGTACATTGGATTATGTACCCATTAGCCATCATCGTATTGATTCGTTACATTTGGTACTAATATATTAAAGGTGATTCGAACTGCTCTATATAGGATAGGCAACTCTATACAAGATATCTAAATTTAACAAAAAGAGGTCTGACTTTTGGTCAGGCCTCTTTTTATTATTTATTTCTTTTATTATTTATTTATTTCTTTTATTATCTGTTTCTTTGTCCTATTTCTTTTTCCTTTTTTTATCTATTCCTCTTTATCTTATCTATCCCCTTTATATTGTCTGCTCTCTCTACTTATTTTTTATGTATAAAAGATTAAACAGGAGTCCATTACTCATTACTTACTTAATTGTTTATTACTAATTACTTGCTTAATTATTTATTTATCATTAATTATTACTCACTGCTCATTACTCATTACTTGCTACTTACACGTATTCGCCTACCTATACTTCGCCTCTATAACATAGCCGATGCCGCACATTTCATCAACAAAGCTACACCGTCTCGTATGTCACTATGAGTCAAACTCGCATAGCCTAAAACAAAAGTAGGCCCCATATGGCTATGAGAAGCTTCCGAATTCAAATTATCTTGTAAATTAGAATCGTGAGAGGGCAAAAAGTAGTTTCGCATAGAATATATTTTAATAGATGCCTTATGACAAGCCGCTAAAAATTTGTCTTCATCCATTGCTTGCGGCATAGTAATCACCAAATGAAGTCCTGCTTCAGCCCCTTCTATCTGTACTGTCTGACCAAGCCTACTATAAGATTCCTCATGAAGGGCAGTAACTAAAGCGGCCCTTTTCTCCTTATATACAGTGCGCATACGATTAAGATGCTTTACAAAATGGCCCTTATCCAGGAATTTATGCAATACTTTTTGACTTATCATGCCTACGGCACAACCAAAATAAGGCATTTTTTCTTTATATACTCGAAGCAATCGATCGGGCAATACCATATAACTCACGCGCAACGCTGGACTAATGGATTTAGAAAAACTCCCCATGTAAATAATACGCCCGGACTCATGAGAATGGTCTCGCGCTTTTAAAGCAAGAATTGGCCTGCCTTGGTATTTAAACTCGCTATCATAATCGTCCTCTATAATATACCGATCATCTGCGCCATTGACCCAATTAAGTAACGCTTGCCGTCTCCCAGCTGGCATAATACGGCCAGTAGGAGATTGGTGGGATGGCGTTATACAAGCTACCTGCACCGCTTGCGCTTCTAAGTCTCTGACCATAATCCCATGCTCATCAAGTCCTATCGGGCAATATTTTACTTCATTTGTAGTAAAAAGCTGCTGCAACATTTTATAGCCAGGATTTTCAATGCCATATAACTGATGAGGCAATAATTTAAATACAAGGTGAAATAAATACTCAGTCCCTGCACTAATGATAATCTGATCTGGCCGCGCTATAACGCCTCGTGACTGTGCTAAATATTGACAAATACTCTCCCGTAACGGCTCGTAACCTTGCACGGAGCCTGAATGGGCAAAGTCAAAACTATCTTCTTCATAGGCTTCCTTAGCCAGCTTTTGTAATATTTTTGTTGGAAGAGAGTCTACATCGACACCAGAATATGTAAAATCATACAAAAAATCTGTTCGAGCTGCTTTCATTACAGCTCGCTTCTTGCTGGATTCCTTATATAACAATTCCTTATCAGCCACATAATAGCCACGACGAGCTTGTGACTCAATATAACCTTCCTCTTGCAGTAAAAACAACGCATTTTCTACTGTATTTTGACTCAAATTGTACGTTTTCATCAACTCACGTTTTGATGGCAATTTACTATTCGCCTTCATTTGTCCAGTAATGATACGTTCTTTAATTCCTTCATATAATTGTATATATAAAGGCTCTTGCGACTTACTCTGTAATGCGATTAACTCCATATATTCACCCTAAATATCCCTAATATTTCTAATACTCTAATGCTTCAAATGTCTAACATTTCAAATATTATAATTTCTATTAAAGTTATAACATTCATCTAATCAAACCTTACCTGATTACACTTCAACTGATTAAGCTTCTAACCGACCAATCTTCAACTGATAAAGCTTCCAACTAATTAAGCTTCAACTAATCAAGCCCCAACTGACCTCATCACTTTTATAATTTCTGACTCTTTTTCTAATGACAGTATACAAGTTATACTATTAGCAAGTCAACAAATTCAAATTAATAGAGGAGGCTATTATAATGGATGCATTACAATTTAATGGTGGCGTAATCATGGACGTAACCAATGTGGAACAAGCTAAAATTGCAGAAGAAGCCGGTGCTGTAGCAGTGATGGCACTAGAACGCGTACCTGCTGATATTCGTGCAGCTGGTGGTGTATCACGCATGAGCGACCCTAAAATGATTCGCGAAATTATGAAAGCAGTCAAAATTCCTGTTATGGCCAAAGTCCGTATAGGCCATTTTGTAGAAGCTGAAATTTTAGAGGCTATTGGGGTCGATTTTATCGATGAGTCTGAAGTATTATCCCCTGCTGACTCTATTTACCATGTAAATAAACGCGATTTCAAAACGCCTTTTGTGTGCGGTGCACGCAATCTAGGCGAAGCCCTTCGCCGCATCAATGAAGGTGCTAAGATGATTCGCACAAAAGGAGAAGCTGGCACTGGCGATGTGGTGCAAGCAGTCTCTCACATGCGACAAATCATCAAGGAGATGAATATTGTTACAGCCCTTCGCGAAGACGAACTCTATGTAATGGCTAAAGATCTTCAAGTTCCTTATGACTTAGTTAAATATGTGCATGACCATGGTAAACTTCCCGTGCCAAACTTCTCTGCTGGCGGTGTAGCTACACCAGCTGATGCTGCTTTAATGAGACGCCTTGGTGCTGATGGAGTATTCGTAGGCAGTGGCATTTTCAAATCTGGCAATCCACAAAAACGAGCCAAAGCTGTTGTAGAAGCAGTAAAAAATTATACGAATCCTGAAATTATCGCCAAGGTTTCCGAAGATCTCGGCGAAGCAATGGTCGGCATTAACGAAGATGAAATCGAAATCATCATGGCTAACCGCGGTGTTTAATATAGTGACAAATTCATAAATATAGCCTATTTATATGAAATTGATTTTTTGAACATACAATTGATGTGTAAAGGGGCATGAAAAAAGGGTAGAACCTAGGTTCTACCCTTTTGTTATATTCAAGCAGATATCTGTATCATTGAAATACCAGCTTGTAATATACAAGTAAACTCTGCTCGATTAAGCCAATATAATAATACACATAATGTCCTATCTGCATACTTTGCTCTTGTATTTAATCTGTTGAGAGGCTATTATCTTCACTACTAACTACATCCTTAAACCCAACAACGAGTGTAAAGATAAAACTTAATGTAAAGCTCACGCCCAAGGCTGTAACATACCAAGTAAAGGAAGGGCCCATAAACACGGGCAAAGTTGTTACTGCAGGAATGGCAAATGCAGCGGCACTTACTTTAAAGAATCCTGCAATAGCACCGCCTATACCACCAGCCACACAGGCACAGACTAGCGGCTTCTTCAAACGCAAAGTCACACCAAAAACTGCTGGCTCTGTTACACCCAAAAGTGCCGTTATGGAAGCAGACAACGCTTCTGATTTAAATAATTTATCTTTACTTCGCACAGCCACAGCTAAAGCGGCGCCAGCTTGAGCAAACATAGCACTGCCAAATAAAGGCATTAATGTATCAAAACCATAAACAGCTACATTATTAATAGCGATAGGGAAAAATCCCCATTGAAGGCCTAGAATGCCAATAAACGGCTGCACAATACCTACAATGATACCTGCTATAAAAGGACTTATGTTATAAATCACTTCGTAGCCTGCCCCTAAATAGCCCCCAATAGCCTTCCCCAAAGGTCCCAAAACGAGCAATGTAATGGGAGCCATCACGATAATACAAACTGGTGGTGTAAATAAGCCTTTTAAAGACTCTGGAAATATTTTATAACAAAGCCTTTCCACATATTTCATACCATATACAGCCAACAAAATGGGAATTACTGAGGAAGGATATAATACAGATAGCAAGGGAATCCCAAAGAAGTCCACAGTACCTTCGCCTTTTAGCATATTAGTCACATCAGGATATAAAATAACACAAGCCAAGAGCATCGATGTAAATGGATCCACCTGAAACCGCTTTGCTGCAGTATAAGCCAAGAATACAGGAATAAAGTAGAAAAAACCATCGCTCATGGCATTTAAAATAATATACGTACTCGAATCCACCGTCACCCAATGATTAACAGTTAATAGGATAAAAATACCTTTTAAAATCCCTGTAGATACAAGAAGTGCAATAATCGGTAGAAATAAAGAAGACAAAAGCTCCATCAAATTAGTACCTTGGCGCTTTATCCATATAAATGCTGTATTAGACATAGAAAACTCCTACACTAAAATAAAAACTACCTTACAAATAAGTAGTAAATAATATTATCTTACTAAGTATGTTTATTTTAGCACAGTGGGAGAGATAACGCCTAGGAAAGAACTAATATTAATTTTGGCTCTTATAATCCACTTAAAAGCCCAATGCATTATTCTCCCATGCCAAAAAGCTACTAGTTTCCCTATCATAGAAGAAGGGAAACTAGTAGCTTTTTATGCATAGAGTTCTTAACTGAGTTAAATAATATTAAATTGTTTTAATATACTTCGAATTCGCTCACTCTCTACAGAAGTAATTGGAGTTCCTGGAATTCTTGCATAGCTAGAAATAGGTAAGCCTTTAGCCTTTACAGCTTCCTTAATAGCAACGATAAAAACATCCGTGATATCGTATAAAACCATAAGTTTCGATATTTTTTCACCATACAATTTTACATTTATTATATCATCCGCCTCATATGCCTTATGAAGCTCTACAAACCATTCTGGCACCACATTAGTTAATCCACAAAGAACACCATTACCGCCAGATAATCTGTTAACCATATAATATTCATCATAGCCAGAAAGTACGCTAAAAATAGGTTTCACACTTCTTACTGCTGTAATCATCTTTCGAGTATGACTAATTGTGTCAACAGTATCTTTAATAGCCACAATGTTCTTGTACATTTTAGCTAATCTTGAAACTAATTCAGGTGTCAAATCTTTTCCTACACGATCCGGGAAGTTATAAAGCATTATAGGTAATGTAGTTGACTCCGCCACACCACCAAAATAACTTTCAGCAGCTATATCAGTAATACCAAAATAATATGGTGATACGATATTAAGAGCATCTGCCCCCACTGATTCACTAAATTTCGCCAACTCTTTTACTTCTGTAAAATTATTACCACCGATACCTATGATAACAGAACAACGCTTATTTACCGTATTTACAGCGAATTTAATTAGTTCTTTTTTTTCTTCAAAAGTCAATGCGTAAAATTCGCCAATACTCCCCAAAAACAATAAGCCATTTAACCCAGAATCAGCTAGATAATTTATGTGCTTCTCGAAATTAATGTAATCGATTTTTCCTTCATCGGTCATAATGGTAATGACTGGTGAAAATACACCGGTAAACATAATCAACCCCCTTGAGTCTATTACCATAAAACTACTTTAAATGATATGCTTTACATGCATTATTATAAAAAACATCTTGCAATTCATCTTTATTAAATATATCTGACTCAATAATAAAATTATACAAATCGGCAAACTTAAATTTGGTTAAAACGCATGGGGCATCAGTTCCCCAAAGAATTTTATCTGCCCCCATTATTTCTTTAGCCATTTTAATATATGTTAATGCTGTTGGATAAGGATACTGTTCAGGTGCAACATTCCAAGGAAGTGCCGATAAATCTACCCAAACATTTTCATGAGCCAAATACGGTAAAGCCCTTTTTAATACATCACCATCTTTTACTGATGGCGCTAACAAGTGACAAACTACTATATTTAAATTAGGATATTTTCTAGCTATGCGATCAACTGCTTCTGGCTGACAACTTGCCATATGAGGACTGCCAATATCTAAAACTAAAGTAATATTTTTTTCTTTTGAAATGCGGTCATATATCTTTGTCATCATAGGGCCATCAATAATAAAATCATTATGATACCCCATCATTCCTCCACCTACACTTATTTCAAACTTAAATATTTTAGCTTTCAAATGATTTATAAAATGCTCTAAAATACTATCTACTTCTTTACAATGTGGATCGAGTGTTACGGCTGCTTTAAACTTATCTGGATATTTTTCAGCCATTTCAATAGCATATTCATTTTGAAACCCATATAAACTGCCTTGAAGCAAAATGGCCTTTTCAATTTTCTCATCATCCATTAATCCTAAAAGTGTTTCGGCTAAAAATTCTTTATCACCATATCCTTTAGGTATAATCGCCATTTCATCACCATTAGCCCATCTACAAACGCCCCCTCCAATTGGACGTAACTCCCCCGCTTTACCAAAACTAGAAATACGTTCAAAAATATGGGCATGTGCATCAATCTTTTTCATAATACTTACCTAGCCTTTCAAAATCTCACAAAAAAATATTATAAATAATTTTATTAAAGTAAATCTTGACATTCCCCCTATTATATCTAATTTTATTAATTCTTACTCTAAACTATAAATATTTATTTAATTACAGCTTCAGATTCATCTTCTACATCATCAAATTTAACAAGCAAAGTAAAAAGAAATCCTAAACCAAAAGCAACCACCAAAGATAAGACAAATGGAATAAATGAATAAGTCATAAAAACCGGTAAAGTAGTTAGCGCTGGTAAGGCAAATGAAATTGCTCGCGCCCCAAAGAATCCAGCAATAGAACTACCAATTCCCCCAGCTATACACGCACAAAACATAGGTTTTTTCAATCGAAGATTCACACCAAACATAGCTGGCTCTGTTATACCTAATAATGTAGTCAATGAAGCAGATATTGCCTCTGATCTAAATCGCTTATTTTTTGTTTTAACAGCAACGCCTAAAGCAGCACCGCCTTGTGCAAATATAGCTCCACCAAATAGAGCCATAATCGTGTCATATCCATATACAGCTACATTATTTAAAGCTATTGGAAATAATCCCCAGTGTAGTCCAAATATAACCATAAATGGTTGAACGGCACCAATAAATGCACCTGCTACAAGCGGGCTTAGGCCATATAGAAATTCATATCCATCAGCTAGCCACCCCCCTACAATTTTCCCCAACGGACCGAATATAAGTAGTGTAAGAGGTACAATAATAAGAACACATATAGGAGGTGTAAATAATCCTTTAAATGTTTCAGGAATTACCTTATAGCAAGCTTTTTGAACAAACTTCATAAAGTAAATAGTTAATAGGATAGGAATTACAGATGCAGAGTAAATTACAGGTGTAACAGGAATACCAAAGAAGTCAATTCCACTATCTAGCTGCATAATACTCGAAATATCGGGATGTAGAATAATACATGCTATCAGAATTGAAGTGAATGGTTCTACTTCAAATCGTTTCGCAGCAGTATATGCTAAGAAAATTGGTATAAAGTAAAAAAACGCATCACTCATGGCATTTAAAATGTGATATGTACTTGAATCCGCATTCACTAATTCATTAGTTGTTAATAATATAAAAATGCCCTTTAAAATCCCTGCTGATACCATTAGTGCTATAAATGGCAAAAAAACAGAAGACAGTAATTCTATTACCTTATCAACACTGCGCCTAAAGATATTTTTTTCTTGCATTTTATCTGCATTACTATTAATAACCTCATTAGACATAATATATCCTCCTTACCTATTACCTAAACTTCTGATTTATACCGTTGTCGCTAAACGCCAAATAGAGAAATCATTTTGTTCATTTTTTTCAGCCTTTGTTAACTCCCCTTCACTGGCTTTTACTATTAGTTCAAGGATCTCAATCCCAATATCATATTTCGTTCTACCAAAATCAATAATTGCACCAGCATTAACATCAATATCCCCATGCATATTATTAAACAACCGTGTATTAGTAGCAACTTTAATAGTTGGTGTAATTGGACTGCCTGTAGGAGTTCCTAACCCAGTAGTAAATACACAAACATTACAGCCACCAGCAACCATCCCACTTAATTGTTCAATATCATTACCAGGTGTATTCATTAATGTTAGTCCTTTATCTGTAATTTGCTCAGCATATTCTTTAACCGCTACTACTGTGGTATTTCCTGCTTTATACACACAGCCCAAAGACTTTTCTTCAATTGAACTTAGCCCTCCAGCCATATTTCCTGGACTTGGATTGGCACCACGGATATCAGAATGAGAATCTATTACAGTTTGTTCGAACCCTTTTATAGTATCAATAATCTGCTGACTTACAGCTGGATTTAACCCTCGCTTTGCTAAAATATGTTCAGCACCAATTAACTCTGTTGTTTCTGCTAAAATAACAGAGCCTCCTTGTTGAACAACTATATCAGAAACTACACCTAAAGAAGGATTACCCGTCAACCCAGAAAAGCTATCACTACCGCCACATTCCGTGCCTAAAACAACGTCAGCTAAAGTTCCTTCACTCTTCGTTTCTTTCATAGCTTCCTTAAGCATCGTTTGAACAATTCCAACGCCTTTTTTAACACTATTAGATGTGCCGCCTTCATCTTGAATATTAAAATATTCTACTACTTTATATGGTGCAATTTTTTTAATCTCTTCAACAATGCTCTTAGCTTGAATAACTTCACAACCTAGCCCAACAACTAGTACACCATACACATTAGGATTAGCTCCCGTGCCCGCCAAAACACGACGAGTTTGTTCTGCATCATAACTTAATTCACTGCATCCATGTTGATGTGTTATATAAATAGGCTTTGTATCTTCTCTATATGCGTCCATATTTCTCAATACTGTCTGTGCAATACGCTCAACTACTTTATTTGCACAATGTACACTAGGAATAACAATAACATGATTTCTAAAACCCAATTTACCATCAGCTCTGCGATACCCTTTTAATTTATAATGAAAGTCACTAGTTGCTGGCTTTACATCTCGATTTACCTCTTGTTCTATATTACGAACTAAATTATCTGTATCACCACGACCACGTTCGCCTTCAATATTATGTGTATGTACCCATGAACCTACTGGTATATCTTGTGATGCTATTCCAATGTGAGCTTCATATTTAATAACAGGTTCACCTTTTTTTAACGATTCTGTAGCAAATTTATGTCCTTTAGGAATCTCTTCAAGAATTTTAATCCCCATTACTATATCGCCTACATGTAAAGGTTCAATAGCAGTCGCTACATTGTCTCTACTTCCAACATGAATCGCCTTCATAACTCGCTCCTATTCTTGCATAGTTTTGCATTACTTAAATTATTTTATTACGAATATCCGTATCTTGCCTTGATAGTATCACTTCTATATTCTACCTTCAATAAATTGCGTATATACGAATACTTATTTATTATTTTTAAATTAACCCTTACTCTTTCTCATCGGTCAAATTTACCGGCATAGTTTGACTTATCTAATTGGCAAGCGTATAGTTAGAAATATATAAAACCTTTTCGTCATCTTTAAATTTCCGTATATACGAAACGCTGATTTTTTACGTATATACAGACAAAAAAGGATCGTGATTTAGTCATGCCACATACACAGGAGCATATGCCCACTGTTAGAGTTATAGAAATACTTGAAATTATAGCTAGTTCACCTAAAGGTCTTACACTATCTCAAATCGCAGAAAAGCTAAACTATCCTCGTAGCACTTTAATGCCAATCTTAAAAACTCTAACTAACAGATCTTATTTATCCTGTAATCCAGATACTTTAACATATAACATTGATCGTCAATTATTTATCTTAGGAAATACATATAATGAAACTAGTACATCATTAGAGTTAATAAAAGAACAAATGATGCATATAGTTGATGATTGTAATGAAACTTGTCACCTTGGAATTCTATCAGGAAACAAAATTATGTATATACAAAAAGTCTCAGGGACTCAACCTATTCAATTTATCTCTTCCATAGGGAAGAAGCTCCCCGCATATGCTACAGCTTTAGGAAAAGCACTTTTATTTGATCATAATCAACAGGAGCTTGAAATAGTTCTAGGAAGAACTTATATGCCACTAACTAAAAACACAATTACTAAAGTTGAGGCTTTATATAAAGATATTCATAAAGATGGAATTAATAATTTTACATATGAGAAAGAAGAAATAACAAATCATGCACGATGTATTGCTAAGCCATTAAGATTAAATGGGAGAATTATTGCTGCTATCAGTGTTAGCTTTTTAGTATTTAACAGTTCACACGACCATGTTAAAAATATAAAAAGTGCACTTAATAAATACTCAACAATAATCGAAAAATTGATACATTCAAGAGGCTTCTCATATTAATTAACATAAAACACCTCAATATATGAATCCTTTTAATAATAAATAATACATAGTAAACTTCAAGTTTTATTTTAGAAACACATTTATCTTTAAAAAAAACTGATCTTCAGGAATAGGATCTAAATTTAACAATATTGGCCTATATGAACGTGTATATATCAATGCAATACTTTCAATAACTATAAATTTGCAAGTAGTATATACTCTAAAATATGTGTCATACAGAAAAATTTTTTTGTACTCCACCAAAACTCCATCAGCCCCTTACCACCTAACTTTATAGCCCCAATATAAACATGCTTAATTAAATCACAAGCAACTTAATTTTATTTAACCCTTGCAATTCCTACCCAGTGTGTGGTATTATATAGACATAGATTGATATTATTCGATTTAACTTTAAAAAAGGGAGTTGCTTACTATGAATTTAAAAAAATTATTAATTTTAGGTGTTGCTTTCTCTACAATCGCAGGCGTAGCATCTGCTAAAACTTTACCAGACAATCAATGGTACTGGTTTTATTCCGACGCTGAGCAAACTGGCCGCGTAAACTTAGAATCTGTAAAATATGATGTAAATACAGACACAGCTGATTTGCAAAGTGCTTATGTAAACCCAAATACTGGTTTCACAGACGTAGTTAACTACAAATTAAACTTTGCTAACAATACACTTTACACTTTTGACAAAGCTGTATACCCTAACAATGGTGAACAAGCTACAAGTGTAAGCACAGCTAATGGTGCTGGTCATGTAATCCAAGCTAACACAGCTGACGCTGCTCTTCGCAATGTAGTAGCTAACTTGGTTGACCGTAACCAACGTTTTAAAGAAAAACCTGATACTGTTTTAACACCAGCTCAAGAACAAGAAAAGAAAGCTGAAGATGCTAAAATCGCAGCTACTTGGCAAGGTGCTAAACAACAAAGCAATGCTGAAGTAAAGAAAACTGACGTTATCATCGAAAACACTGATGCAACTACACCAGTAGCTCAAGATGAAGACAAAAAAGCTGTAGAAGAACGTTTGATTAAAGACAATGTGTCTAAAACTTTCTAATCGTATAAAACAGCATACAAAGTAAATTATTATTAGGCGCATGTATAACATGCACATCCTCATACCTAATATGCAAAGAACGATGGCCTTATGCCATCGTTCTTTTTATTTGCTCTTAATTATTAAAATAATTTACTCCATAATAACTTTACAACTTTCAACAGACAATGCTCGCCCTTCCTATAGTTTTTTGAAGGTCTAGAGCAAACCCCACTTAATATAAAATTAATCAGCAAGCACCTCAACATAGTGTTTATCCACCATGTTATAATAAAACTATCGAAGAATCTCCCCTAATTACCAAGGAGGCTACTATGTCTATTTGCCAATCAAAGCACTCTTTTTGTCCTGTCTGTCAAAAAGAGTTTGAAGTCATGGCCTGGGATAGTCTGAATGCAGACCTCGATCCTCAAGCTAAGCATAAATTAATAGATGGTCATTTATTTGCCTTTACCTGCCCTCATTGCAAAACATCAGGTAACTTAGACTATCCTTTGCTCTATCATGATATGACTCATAACCTAATGGTTAGATACATTACAGATACAACTGATATTGAAGAAGCCTTGCGCTCTTTATTTGAAGGACATGAATTTGTGAAGGAATTTATGGACACCCAAGGCTATAAAGTACGTATCGTAACCTCTCACCAAGAATTACGCGAAAAAGCAACTATCTTTGATGCTGGCTTTGATGATTGTACTATGGAAATCGTAAAAATTATCTACGCTGTCATGCAAGAAGCTGAACAGCCTAACATCAACTTTACAGACATTCGTTTTATCAATGAGTCCACACATGGCCCTTCCTTGTATTTTGTCTGTGAAAATCACGATGATTTTGCCATAACACTATCAATGGAAATGTATTCGGAAATCTCCCAAATAGTTAATTTACTACCAAAAGAAGAGCTGCAAAAGCCTACTATTGATAAAGAATGGGCTGCAACTGCTATACAGACATACGACCTATTAAAATAGTTACATTTACAACATACGCCTACTATATAAGAACAAATATAAAACAATACCACTAGCTATGTAAATTTCTAATTACATAGCTAGTTCTTTTTCATTTTTCTTACGCCTCTGGTCATCCCCTTCTATTGCTGCTACAATGATTATATATTATGCCATTCAAAGAGCATATAAATGCACCACCGTATTAATAACAAGGGAGCCACTTATGTTTGAGGATAAAATAAAAGAGATTCATACACAGCTGCGTTCAGGTCTCGAAACAGCTTTTATAGAAGCTAATTCAGAGTCTGATATTAATTTTCAACCCCAATTTGTTTTTAATAATCCCAAAGAAAATTTAAAAATTATTGAAACACTAAAACATGAGCTAAATAAATGTGAATCGTTCAAATTTAGTGTTGCCTTCATTACCAAAAGTGGCCTGGCAGGTTTAGCTGGCGTTTTACAGGAGCTAAATAATAAGGGCATAAAAGGACAAATCCTTACGACCGACTATTTATTTTTTACCGAACCAGCAGCACTCAAACAACTTCACTCTCTTGAAAATATTGAGCTAAAAATATATAAAACCTCTGAATCAGATGCAAATGGGTTCCATACCAAGGGATATATTTTCCATGACAATGAAATGCTCCGCATCATTGTAGGCAGTGCCAATTTGACACAAAAAGCATTATCTGTAAACCGAGAATGGAATACAAAGATTGTATCGACATCTGAAGGCGCCTATGCCAAGCAAATTGTAAGAGAATTTGAAGATCTCTGGACCCACCCAGCAGCAAAACCCTATGATACATACATTAAAGAATACACCGAAACATTTAAGTTATTTAAATCTTTAAATCAAGCATCAAAACAAAACTATACTCAAGATTTATGGAATAAAATCTCTACCTATAAACCACCACTTACGCCAAATCCTATGCAAACAGAATTTATGGGGCGCTTAAAGGACTTAGTTGATGAAGGTGAAAGTAGAGCCTTACTAGTGTCTGCTACAGGTACAGGCAAAACTTACGCCTCAGCATTTGGCGTACAGCAATTACAGCCTAAGCGTATTTTATTTATTGTACATCGCGAGCAAATTGCCAAGCAGGCAATGACTACCTATAAGAATGTATTCGGTACATCTCGTCATATGGGCTTATTATCAGGTACAAGCCACAATATAGATCCAGACTTTCTCTTTGCTACTGTACAAACTATTTCTAAAGAAGATTGGCATACTCAGTTTAAACCTGATAGTTTTGATGTAATCATTATTGATGAAGCGCATCATGCAGCCTCTACTACCTACCAACGGTTAATGGATTATTTTAAGCCAAAACTTTGGCTCGGTATGACGGCATCACCAGAGCGAACTGATAGTTTCAATATTTATGAACTTTTTCACTATAATATAGTTTCAGAAATTCGCCTCCAACACGCCTTAGAGAATAATTTATTATGCCCATTTCACTATTATGGCATTAGCGACTTTGAGGTCGAAGCTACTCCTACAAATGTACGCGATTTTAACCGCTTAACTCATAAAAACCGGATAAAATATATAATGGAGCAAGCAGCTTACTACGGATATAGTGGTCATAGAGTAAAAGGCCTCATTTTCTGCAGCACCCGAGAAGAAGCATCTAAATTATCAGAGCTATTTAATGAGGCTGGCTGGAAAACACTTCCTTTAAGTGGTGAAAATTCACAAGAAGAGCGTGAACATGCTATCCATCGACTATGTAATGATGAATTACCAAGAGAACAACAATTAGACTATATCATCACCGTAGATATTTTTAATGAAGGTGTTGATATTCCTGAAATAAACCAAGTTATTATGTTACGCCCTACCGAATCACCTATAGTTTTTGTTCAGCAACTAGGCCGTGGCTTAAGAAAAAACAAAAACAAAAACAAAGAATATGTAATTATTCTAGATTTTATTGGCAACTACCAAAATAACTTTATGATTCCCGTTGCTCTATCTGGAGACCGTTCCTATAACAAGGATAATATGCGTCACTACGTTGGTGAGGGCACTAGTCTCATCCCTGGTTGTTCAACAATTTATTTTGACGAAATAACTAAAGATAGAATTTATAGATCTATTGATAGTGCTCGCTTCAATGCAGCCACATTCCTAAAGAAAAACTACCTTATTTTGCGAAATAAACTAGGGAGAATACCTTCCTTACAAGACTTCAAAGATTTTGGTGGAATTGATATATTCTTGATTATAATGCATCCAAGTTATAGATGTTATCATGTATTCCTGCAAAAAGTGGAAAGAAGCGCCTATACCACAATATACTCCGACACAGCAATTGAATTCCTTAAAATTTTCTCTACTAAGTATATGAAAGGCAAGCGAATCTACGAACTCTGTTTATTAAAATTACTTTTAGAAAAAAATAAATTTTCCTGGGCTGAATTTATAGATTATATGCATACACACTACAATGACTACTTTAACCTAGATTTACAGCTAACCGCTGCAACTAAAGAAAGTATATCTCAAGTACTAACAGGTCAATTTTATTCTGGCTCAAATGCAGAATATTTTTATGCCTATCCTTTTATTAAATTAGGAAATGATATAATTCAAGCCTCTGACATATTTAATAAAGAATTGTCAAATCTAGAGTTTAGAGCAACACTTAAAGAACATATTGAATATGGTATTTCTGAATTTAAAGATAAATATGCCGCATTACTGCCAACACGGCCATTTAAGCTCTATGCAAAATATTCCTATGAAGATGTAACTCGTTTACTCGAATGGGACAAAGGAATGCCACCTCTTAATATCGGTGGATATGCATATAACAAAGGAACAAATACGCTTCCTATATTTATTAATTATGAAAAAGACGATAGCGTAACAGAATCAACTAATTATAATGATCGCTTCATAAGTCCTAAATATATTATTGCGGCTACTAAAGCCAATGCAAAAGATGATGGGGATACCGTCCTTCGCCTACTCGGACAACTAGATACAGATGTAACAATCGAATTATTTGTTCGAAAATCAAAATTTGAAGGGCATCGAAAAGACGCTATTCAAAAAGCAGAGGATGAAAAGAACAAAAAAGATCAAATTAGTGAGTTTTATTATCTAGGCCCTATTAAATCAACTGGTATATCTAAGCCAACTCGCCGACTTAATAAAGAGGGCAAACTTATTAATCATATAGAAATAGAGTATATGTTAGAAATACCTGTCCGAGAAGACATTTACTCTTACCTAACTACGTAATAAGCTATGTTCGTGTCTAATAATTTACTTTATTCTAAAAAACTTACTTGTTACTTAACATATTTTATATAAAAGGAGTTCATATGAAACAAATTGAAGTCGTTGCCGCCATTATCCAAAGAGGAGAAACCTATCTGGCAACTCAGCGTGGCTATGGAGAGTTTAAAGATGGCTGGGAATTTCCTGGTGGCAAAATTGAACCTAAAGAAGATAAAAAAACTGCACTTCACCGTGAAATTCGGGAAGAACTCGCAGTTGAAATTAATGTAAATGATTTTCTTTGTACCGTTGAATATCAATATGAAACCTTCTATCTCACTATGCATTGCTATATCTGTAATCTAATCAATGATGAAAATATTACCCTTTTAGAGCACGAAGCAGCTAAGTGGCTTACCAAAGACACCTTGGATTCAGTAGACTGGTTACCAGCCGATATTGCAGTCGTAAAAGCATTAAAAGAATATATTTTAAAAAATAATTAAGATTCTATAAATGATTTTGGAACACTAAATAAAACACCATTATGTATTCTCATAGAGACACAAAACTTAATAAAGAGTCATAATTAAACACAAAAAGCGCCAGACCTTATTACACTATGTTAATAAAGCCTAGCGCTTTTTAAATTAATTTGAATGCTATAAATGCCAGTTACACTACAGCTAATAAGAAAGATATTACACTACTCTTATTTACTCTTCAACTTCACAAACAACAACACGATAGATCCAATAATAGGGAATACCGCAATTGTATATAAAGCTGTTTGGTAATGTCCTGTATAAGTTAAAATACTACCCAACAATATAGGTGCTGTAATGGACCCCATTTGATTAAATAGATTAACAAAGCCTGCTGTAGTGCCCCGTAAATGACTTGGTGCCGATTGTACTACTAAGGCATTAGTTAAAGGGCTATACATGAAAGCCCCTACCCCTAAAATAGCCCCTGTTACATAGAGCATATGAGGATCTACTGTGCTAGCGAATAAAATAAGTGCAGGTCCAAAGCAGAATAAACAAATAGAGGCTAAATGGTTTTTCTTAATAGGCAACATGTCTGACAAAATACCTATCGTTGGTTTTACTAACAGTGCAGCCAAACCGTAAATCGTCATAACTGAACCAGCGAAAATAGATGTAACACCTAAGTTTTTAACCATATATAAATTAGTCCAATTGGTTACGCCCCAAGTAGTACCAGTAGCAAAAAAACCTGTAATAGCCAAGAGCATAATATTTCGATTGGTTAACAAATATTTTAAATTATTCCATAAGGTAGATTCGGAAGTACCTACAATATCTTCTTGACGGCGCTCTACTTTAGGCGCGGCCTCTACTGTAGTGGCAGTTGAGGCTTTCGCTGGTCGCTCACTCACTATCTTGCCAATTTCCTGCTCTGATTTTTTAGCCTTCCTTAAGGTAAAATAGCTCATGGCCAATACGATTAAAGGTAAAATAGCGGTTACTAAAAAGGCCATGCGCCATCCATAATGAGTCGCTACTGTAGGCGCATACAAATTGATGGTAAAAATCCCAAAGGACGTACAGGACATAAAAATCCCTACTGCAGTCCCTCGCTGAGAATTACTAAAATGATCACCAATAGCACTTAAACAAGAAGATTGCACCGGACCCGATACAAGACCTAATACGAGGCGCAATATCCAGCCCATGGTATAGCTTGTAATAGTACTCATAAGGCCTGTAATAAGGGCCATCGAAAACAAGCTAAATAATATAGTCTTACGATAGCCTATGCGGTCTGCAATAATCCCTCCAGGCAATACCATAATAGCATAGCCAATATAAAAGGCTGTTACATAACTCGTTCCCTGTAAAGGTGTAAACTTCATCGCTTCATTGACAATAGGCATAAGCGTAGACCAGGATAAACGCACTACAAAGCTAAGCAAAAACGACAGCCAAATCGTCGCCAAGACTAGCACTTGCGTGCGCGTAAAATTCAAGGCTTTCATAATCTCTCTCCTATAACAAAAATAAAAACATCGTACTTTATATTAAGCTCTCTCATATGTATCCTATGGGCTCACAAACCGCATAAGATGTCCCCCAGCACTTAATATAAACTCTATACTAACAGGATTTTGCTTACAATTCAATACTCCATACATAAAACTCTTTTTTATGATACAATGAAAGAAACTACAAGTAAGGAGGTACACATTTATGTCAAACTGTACTCTCACGAGAGATTATTTGCTCTCCCTGGACCTCGCCCCTGAAATGAATGAATTCCCTGAAGAGTTATTCTACCAAGAGCTCTTCACTGAATTAACGCACAATGATATTCATCACCGTATAGTACTGCGTTTTAGTAAAGACGAAGACATTGTTCATATTATTTTTGCCGGCCTCGTAAAATATGACATGGATAATGCGAACAAACAATTTAAAGTCTATGAGCTCTTATCTGAAATGAATCGCGATTGCTTCTTTAGTAAATTTGAAATTGACCTAGAAGATAATTACGTGCAACTCAACATGGTGTATCATACAACTCCTGATTCCTTTAATCCTGAATCGCTCTTTGAAATCATCATCCAAGGCATTCGAGATATTGAAAGCTGGTATCCGGCTCTAATGAAATTAAAATGGGGCTAATCTCCCATTCCCATAAAAAGAACCTCAATTTTTCATGACGATGAATTGAGGTTCTTTTTTATTATTATCTAGTGACTTATTCTTTTATTACGTACCAGCGTCTTACTTCTTTGTTATTCTCTAGCAGTCTGTTCCTTTGTTATTTTCAGGAGCCTGTTCTTTATTACCTTCAGGAGCCTATTCTTTGTTATCTTCGACAACTGCTCCCTTTGTTATTTGCCAAAGACTTTTTTAGCAACTTATCACTCAGCCTAAAACTTCAGGAACTTCTGCCTAAAACTTTAGACACTTTCTCTGCGTAGCACTACACTCGCTTATATTGTATCGCTTAAAGTAAGTTCGCTTTAGTTTCTATTGCGCCTCAACTGACACAATTTGGTCTGTACGCAAGGAGGTAAAGACTATGCGCTTGGCAACTAGCGAATAGGTCTGCCCTGGAATCGTACGCCCATACAGAGTATCACCGACTAAAGGATGACCTAAATGAGCCATTGTTACACGAATCTGATGAGTCTTACCTGTATAGAGGCGAATATCTACATGTGTCACCAATTGAGACTTCATTTCCTCGGTTACATCAGCTAGTTCTTGAGGCCCTAGTTTCGCTCTAACCAACCTTCACCAATGGCTTCTACATGATAAACACCTTCGGCCTTATAGGCCGTACGCGTCATTTTGCCATCAGAGCTAACTACGCGATGGATCCCATCGTCGCCACGCTTCATAGGTAAATCAATGATACGAGTGCCTTCTAATAAGCCCTCCACTTTAGTGTGATACCATTTTTCAAAAATTTGATCTTCCATTTGCTGCTGATAAAAGGCTTGTGCTACTGCGCTTTTAGCAATAACAATGCACCCCGACGTATCTCGGTCTAAACGATTCAAAAAGCGTACTTTTCGCTTAATTCCCTGTTCCTTAAAATAATGAGCCACGCCATTAGCCAAGGATACTTGCCCTTCCGAATTCACGGTTATACCCTTAGGTTTATTCAAGACGAGGAGGTCTTCATCTTCATATAAAATATGTAATTCCATCGCTTCTGGTGCATAATCAAGCTTTTCCTTAGGCATCTGCAATCGCAGCTCGTCCCCAATTGTTACAGATGCTTTAGGATTGGTCTTCTTGCCATTTAATAAAACGAGCTTTTCTTCAAATAGCTTCTTCATCGCTCCGCGCGCCATCTGCTTAGCATCTAACCATTCTCCCACTGTGCTAATGTTTGCTTCTTGATCTAATGAAGAAAACAAGAAACAAAGATCATCTGGCCGATATGTCTTTCGTGCCATATGCACACCTCCTCTTATATATATTACAGCTTCAAAACAAATCCCTGCTTTAAAGTCTATATGCGTATTAAAATTTTCATCTGCCTAATATTAATCGAATACCACATCATCAGGCAAATAGTTTAAGAATCGACTCGGCGTATTTTCTCTATTATATTGTCCCCCCGTCTTGCTATATGAAATATAAAGCTTCTTCTTAGCTCGCGTCAAGGCCACATAGAACAAGCGCTGCTCTTCTGCTAAACGGCCTTCTTTAAGCGCGTAAAAGCTAGGGAAATTATTGTCCGTCATACCAGCTAAAAACACATAGTCAAATTCGCTGCCCTTAGCTTGATGGATTGTAATAATAGGAATACGTGAACTATTTTTAATGCGCCTATCTGGCTCACCGGCTGTAAGGGCTGCCTCTTCTAAAATACGCTGCAAGCAGTCGCGTCCGCCCAACTCTTCGTTAGTCATTTCTAGGTCTAACAAAATACGATATAAATCCCGTATATGCTCAACCCGTTCTACTTCATTGCGCCCCTTGTAATAGTTAATGACCCCCATATCATTCATAATATAAGCCAATAATTGTGTAGGTTTTTCCATAGCACTCTTACGTCGCAAAGTTGTCATTTGTGAGGCAATCGTCGCAAAGGCACCCTTATAGCGAACGATTAAAGCGCGCCGCTGGTCAATGGTGGGCACTATATTTTCCTTTAAAATATATCCCAACAATAGGCCCGTAGCACGAATATCATCCATAGCATTATGAGTTGGCTTATGATTGATTGGGAAGTGCTCGCTTAAAAAACCTAATTTATGATTAGGCAAGCGCGGATAAAATCTGCGGAACATATCTAAAGTATCATAGACCGCACCAAATTGTGGCCGCCCTAATTGATGGCGATGAAGCTCACTCGTAAATATATTGACATCATAACTTACATTATGGCCTACGATAATAGCGCCTTTAGTGAATTCTAAAAAGTCTTTTAACACTACTTCTGCTGGCTCTCCCTTAGTCGCTAAATACTCATCCGTAAAGCCATGTACAGCTTGTGAGCTACCAACTGATTTAGTGGGCCGTATAAAGCGTTCAAAAATTTCACCTTCGCTCCCATCAGGATTCATGCGATAGGCCGCAATTTGAATGATTTCATCCCGTGTCGTATCAGTTCCTGTACTTTCCACATCATAGATAACAACTTTACCATCCTTAAGGCCGGTAATTAGACGATCATACGGTTCATGTTCAAAAATCTGCATATCTAAAAAATCAGTTAAACGAAGGCCTAATGTCCTTACCGCTTCGCTTTCTAACTCTTTAATGCGCGCCTCCCCAATCCCCGCTACATAGCGTTTCACTAAACGTTTAACACTGAGTGCATCATTAGGATTGAGCAGCAATTTAAAATAAGCCATTACGTCTTTGATTTCTTGACGTCGGAAAAATTTAAACTCATCAATAATCATAAAGTCTCGGCGCTCTTCCGGCTCCAACTTCATATTGAGATTTTCAAAAAAGTGGCTAAAATTTTGCGCCTGCTTATTAACCCGAACCAACACACCAATAGAGGCATCTTTTGGCAAACTGCGTATGGTATCAAAAATAAAGGCCCCTTCCTTCCACTCTGTAGGCGCTTGGTGAACTATAATAGGCTCACCTACTTCTGTACTAGCGGCATACGGTTTCTGTTTATAAAATTTGGCTAGCAAATTAGGAAACATATGGCTTAACACTGTAAACGAAGCGTCAAACAAATGGCGATTCGCACGATAATTTTCGTAAAAAACAATTATCTCAGGCTTAAATTCCTCTTCGTACATAGTCAAAAAAGCTTCTGGATTAGAGCCACGCCATTCATATATAGTTTGGAAATAGTCACCGCAAAGTAAAATATGATTCCCCGGCCAAAGCTCCTTCATTACAAGCCCTTCTAAATCGCTCGTATCTTGCATTTCATCAACACAAATATAAGAATAGCGCTGCCGCCAACGGTCGCGAATCACCGGATTTTGAAATAGACGATGAACACCTGTAATCAAATCAGTAAAATCCACACCATGGAGCTGATTAAGGCTTTGCTCATAGGCCACGAGCTGCTCATAGCCATGTGCTAAAAAGTCTTCAAAATCTTGACGAAGCAATTGCCCTACGCCAAAGAAACCGGCTAACTCCTTGGATTTCTCCTTACTCAAGCGATCAATGGTGCGCTTATAATCAATGGCCGCATCATCGCTATAATAGCCAAATAAAGAGCGATATTCTTTGACGAAACTTATCAGCCCCGCATAGGCAAAGGGTTTCATACTCATAGGCCGCAAAGGAGTTAAGAGCTCTTCACAATCTTCCTCGTCATAGATCGCCATATCAGCATATAAGCTTTCATCCAATTTGCTCTCTGCTTGTAAAATTTTATAACAAAAACTGTGAAATGTGCTCACTTCTACCGCTCTAGCCGCCTCAGCCATGCTCGTGCTCTTCTCAGGACTACTTGTACCATTTACGTGATTGCCTTGGGCAAGGTCTCCTGTAAGGCCTTGTTCATCTGTTTTAGACTGACCTGCCTCAGATGAGGTAAGTCCAGCCTTACTTACAATGGATATAATGCGGTCCTTCATTTCACGGCATGCTTTATTAGTAAATGTAAGGCATAAAATCTCGTCACCCTGAGCCGCACCACTTTGGATAATATGCGCAACACGATGTGCCAGTGTATTGGTTTTGCCTGTCCCAGCAGACGCAAGTAGTAATATGTTTTTATCTAATGTATTAACTACTTGATGCTGCAATTCATTTAACTGTTCCACGTCTTTGCTCCTCATCCATGTTTCACTTATTCCTACATACTAAAATTGGTAGCCACTATCGCAGCTACCAATGGTCCCTTTATATCTAACTACATAATCTGCCATAAGGCCATGGCAATGACTGGAATAGGTCCAAATAACGCGCTCAACGCCCACATGCCTAAGCCCATATCAAGGGGAATATGGAAGAAGTTTACAGCAATATAATAGGCTGCATAAGCAGTGATTAAATGAACGGCTACGCGCTTAATAGTAAAATACGCAATTTTAAAAATTACAATACTCGCAACTAAGCCTACTCCAATTTGTATAATAAAATCTAAACCCATAGATATCCTCACATTTCTCGGCGATTAACTACGGCCCCGCCGAGTGTTAATTCATCAGCATATTCAATATCGCCGCCCACTGGCACGCCACGAGCAATACGAGTCACTTTAATTCCTGAAGGTTGTAGTAAACGAGCAATGTATAAAGCTGTAGCTTCCCCTTCTACATCAGGGTCTGTAGCTAAGATTACTTCTTGCACCGTTTCATCACGCAAGCGCGCAATTAACTCTTTTATGCGAATATCTTCTGCGCCAATGCCTTCAATTGGTGACAATGCACCTTCCAATACATGGTATACGCCTTTATAATCACCACTTCGCTCAATGGCCATAACATCCCGCGATGTTTCAACTACACAGATTGTACTGTGATCGCGCTGTTCATTGGCACAAAACTGACAAGGATCTTGAGCTGATAAATTAAAGCATACGGAGCATCGTTTGGTCGCTTCCTTAGCGGCTTTAATGGTATCCACTAAATCGTCTACTTCATCAACAGGCAATTCTACCAAATGATAGGCCAAGCGCCGCGCTGATTTAGCGCCAATACCAGGCAAGCGTCGCAATGACTCTACGAGCTTTTCTAATGCATTTGTCATATTAGAATAATCCTGGAATATTCATACCGCCAGTTACTTTACCCATTTCTTGAGCCATCATGTCATCTACTTTGCGGCCTGCTTCATTCACAGCGGATACAACAATATCTTCTAACATTTCTACATCTTCTGGGTCTACTGCAGCTGGATCAATTTTAATAGATTGCACTACTTTTTCACCATTCATAACCACTGTAACAGAACCGCCACCAGCTGATGCTTCAACAGTACGTTGTTTAAGTTCTTCCTGCATTTTTTGCATATCTGCCTGCATTTTTTGAACCTTCTTTAACATACCTTGCATATTGCCCATACCTTTATTAAACATATATTTGCCTCCTTATTATCCTTCTTAATACAATTCATTACTATATATTATACCCTATAACAATATATTTTGTCATAAGGTCTCTTTTATTTATTCCTTGCCATTATTTGTGTTTTATTCCTTGTTAGAAATGCTAGTTTTAATTTTACTAAACTGCTAATTTCATACCTTAGTAAAAACACTAGCTGTTTTCCTAACAGGAAATCCTATTTTTATTCCACACTGGAAATGCTAGTTTTACTCCTTATGAGAAGTACTACCTTCTTGGCTTGATGAAATCTCTTCATCAGGAATAATTTCAACATAAATATCATTGCCTTCCGCAGCAGCCGTTGTCAAAGCACCTAATAAGAGTGGATTGTTTCGCTCTTCTTCTGTACTATTGTCAGGGCTCCACTTAGGCAAGGCTTCTAGCGCGGCTCTATCAAGCCCTTCATCTACCTGGTCTGCCACCATATCAGTGGTGGGAATGCTAGCGTCCTGAGCCTGCTCCATTGCCTCTTTAGAATACCCATGAGCCACTGGGCTTACTACCTCACTAGGGTCTATGCCCGCTTCAATTTGAGAACTCCCAAAATCATCAATGATATCTGCCCCAGGTGCCTCTGGGGTAAGACCATATGGCGTATCCTCAGGATTATCACTCGGACTAACCGTCAATGCTGAACCAGCCTGATTAGCACTGCCTACATCACTCCTCTGTCCTGAGGTTGGTGCCGACATAGCTGAAGTAGCTGCCCCTGGAGCGCCATTTATTTGACGTTTAGCCAATGCCTCTAACGCCGCTTTTTTAGCTAACTCATGAGGCGATGCACCTACATTTGATGCTGTATTTGTCTCTCCATGAGCTATTGTAGGAGCCCCTACAGTAGAACTAGCATTTGATGCCCCTTGCGACTCGGAAGACAAACTAGAATTTTGAATATTCAAAGTACTAGCAGTTTTTAACATTGAGCCACTACTGGAAGTACCCGATGATACTACATTAGATGAATCACTAGGCGCTGAACTTACAGCTGCTGAAGAGTCTCTTGTAGCCCCAGGGCCTTGCGCTCCTGGACTTTGCGGTGCAGTCCCTTTATGATGACCGGCACCAAACATATTCTTTAATGCCTCGCGATAGCCTTGATTAGTAGGACTATTATGGCTAATGACCTGCACTGATAGCGGACGGCCCACAACATGTAGCAAGGCTTCTTCTACTTCGCCTAAACGCGTTGGTGAGCCAGCAATACTCAATAGATTGGCTCCATTAAACACAAATACTGCATGTGTTTCATCTAAATAGCCCATAGCGGACATACTAAAAAAGCTACGCGTCATTTGCCAATTCTTTTTCTTAGCATAATCAATGACTTTTTGCCAAATCTCTTTATACTGACTTGGATGAACTACTTGTTGACCTAATATGAGCGCTGTATTTCCAGGAATCGATAAAATCTGCTTCTTTCCCTTCTCTGAAGGGTTACTAGGTGATTTTGTAGCCGGTGGCCCCATAGGGTTCACCCTTTGTACACGAGGTGCACTCCCTTGTGCCCCTGGTGGCTCCATACCTGGCGGTTGCATGCCCACCCCTGATATATTGCTACCCAATGTACCATTTACGCTACCAGCCTGCCCAGGTGGAGACATAGTTCCTACAGGACTAATAGTAGACATAGAGCCTGGAAGAGCACCTTGAATAGAGCCTGATGCACCACTTGAGTGCATACCTGCCGTTGGAGGCAATGACGCGCCCCCAGCAGAGGCCATAGGCATGGCAAACTGCCCTGACTCTATAGTCTGCTCTAATTCAGCTAACCGCGTAGCTAAATCATCTCGTTGAGAGCCTAAATTGCGTTCAATCGCCGCTACGCGCTCCTCTACATCTGCTGTATTAGACTGCACACGAGCACAAATACCGAGCAAACCCATTTCAATGACAATGCGTGGATTATCTACGCGCTTGGCATCATTTAAAACTTGCTGTAATTCCTTAACATAGTAATTTAACTCGTCTACACTGACGCTGCTCGCTTGAGCTGTAAAACTCTCTTTAAAAGGTGTATATAAACTTAACTCTTCTGCGTCTGGCATTACTTTTTGAATCAATAAAGCCCTCAAATGCTCTATTAAAGATTCTAAAATCTGCCGACTATCGCGACCTTCCATAAGCGCTGTTTTAGCCTCAACTAAAACGCTCGCCCCATTACCAGCACGCAAGAAATCAAAGAATGCAATAATCCACTCTTTGCTCACTAGCCCAATCATTTGTTCAACTGTAGCTGCCGTAATCATATCAGAAGTCATGCCCGAGCACTGATCTAAGATACTGAGTGCATCACGAAGTCCTCCATCTGCATGAATCGCTATGAGTTGCGCTGCTTGAGGGTCTAAAGAAATTTGAGAGGCCTCTGCTACCTTGAGTAAATGCGCACTAATATCCTCCGCTGTAATACGTCTAAATGTATAGCGTTGACAGCGCGATAAAATAGTCACTGGTAATTTATCGATTTCTGTCGTCGCAAAGATAAAGAGCACATGGTCAGGTGGCTCTTCAATTGTCTTGAGTAAAGCATTCCAAGCTTCATTAGTTAGCATGTGGGCTTCGTCAATGATAAAGATTTTCTTACGCCCTTCAACCGGTAAAAACTTCACACTTTCTCGAAGCGCTCTAATCTCATCAATACCGCGATTTGATGCCGCATCAATTTCCATTACATCCATGGATTGGCCGTTTAAAATTTGCTTACAGCTAGTACATTCATTACAAGGATGGTCAGTAGGGCCCTTTTCGCAGTTAATAGCACGAGCAAAAATCTTAGCTATACTCGTTTTACCAGTCCCGCGAGGACCAGAAAATAGGTATGCATGGGCCACTTTATCTTCCCGAATGGCGCGCATCAAGGTTTCACTTACTTGCTTTTGCCCCACCACATCAGTAAAGGTCTGTGGCCGCCATTTTCTATATAAAGCTAAATAACTCATAAGGCCCTCCTTCCTTCTAGACTTATACGAACTTAGACGTACACACTTAGACTTGTGCGCACCTGTACACACTTGGTCGTATACGTACTTGGGCTTGTACGAACTTAAGCTTATACCCCCTTAAACTTATACGCCCTCTAGTTCTTACGCTTAAGCATCCGTTCCTGAATACAAATACTTGAGTCATATCCGTTTCTTAATTGATCTAAACACTTACCCATAAGCGTTCTACCCCTAAATGGAAATACGCTTACACTTAAACGGCATATACAAAATATGTACAAAATTTTAAAAAAATATATAAAAAAAGCAGCGGCAACCGCTGCTTTCTTCTGCCTACGCAGCACTCGATTATGACAGCCTCATAGGTTCCCTCGTGGCACATGAAAGTGACCGCTTAGTGCTGCTATCTCTCGATCCTGACACGATTCACAGGCTTCCATTGCACGAGCCCCACAAGACTGCCATAATCCAGTCCTGCATTACGGCTAGCTATAGTATTATATCTTAATAAAGGGAAAATTACAAGGCATAGGACAAGTCCCTTCTACAATTATCTACGTTTTGTAAAAGTAAGTCCTTTTTAATTCTACAGACTATACGAATTTAAAATTCTTGTAGTATAATATATTTTGTTTCTTTTTACACGGAAATTTTATAATTAATAATTATTTACTTAGATTTTCTATTTATTGCGTTTTAATGAAAGGATTTATATGGATTTATTTAACAGTATAATTAGTTCTATTACTGGATTCCTATGGGACTATATTATTATTATCTTCCTTATCGGTGCTGGCATCTGGTTTTCCATCTCCACTAAATTTATCCAAGTACGGGAAATAAAGGAAATGATTCGCCTCTTAGGCGAAGGGGTTGGTAAAAAGACAGAGGGTAATCGAATTTCCTCCTTCCAGGCCTTTTGTGTTAGCTCCGCATCACGCGTTGGGGTCGGTAATATTGCAGGTATCGCCATCGCTGTTGTACTAGGTGGTCCTGGTGCTGTATTTTGGATGTGGTTCATCGCCTTTCTTGGCGCCTCTACGGGCTTTGTAGAAAGTACATTAGCCCAAATTTATAAAGTACCATCTCAAAAAGGCGGCTTCCACGGTGGTCCTGCATACTACATTAAATCCGGTTTGCGCAGTCCTTTCTTTGCCTTTCTATTTGCTGTATTAATCAGTGTGACCTATGGGCTCATTTACAATTCTGTGCAGGCTAATACGATTGCCATGTCCCTACAAGTCTTTGATTTGAATGGTCATGTAGTAGGTTTAACAGTAGCCATTCTTACAGCCTTTGTCATCTTTGGCGGCATTGCGCGCATCGCTAAATTAAGTGAATGGTTCGTGCCACTTATGGCAGGGATTTACATTTTAACTGCTGTATTTATTACTTTAGTTCACATTACAGAGTTACCGCATATTTTATATCGAATTTTTACAGAAGCCTTTACCTTTGATGCTGCTTCTGGCGGTTTCTTCGGTGCCGCTATGATGAATGGTATTAAACGCGGCCTCTTCTCCAATGAAGCGGGCGAAGGATCAGTTCCTAATGCAGCGGCTACAGCAGATGTAAGCCATCCGGTAAAACAAGGTTTGATTCAAAGCTTCGGGGTATTTGTCGATACCTTCTTAGTATGTAGTGCGTCAGCTTTTATTGTATTGCTCTCTGGCAATTTTGAAACGTCTGGCCTTACTGGTATCGCCCTCGTACAACATGACTTATCCTTGCAACTAGGTAGTTGGGCCCCTGATGTTATGGCGATTTTCATCTTTATGTTTGCCTTCTCATCTATCGTAGGCAATTACTACTATGGTGAAATCAACATTGCGCACTTAACCAAAAACCCTATGTATCTCAACATCTTCCGCGTCTTTGTCGTATTCATGGTATATTTTGGTTGCGTTGCATCCTTAAATCTCGTATGGAACTTGGCTGACTTATTCATGGCCTTTATGGTTTTAACCAATTTAACGGCTATCTTACTCCTAGGTAAACAATCTAAACTAGCTACTATTGATTACTTCAAACAGAAAAAAGCCGGTATTAAAGAGCCTGTTTTTGATCGCAATGTCCTAGAGGACCAAGAAGGCGTTGTATGGTGGCATAAAGATGCTAAGCATCAAGACTAACATCATTACATAAAATTTGTAATCTAAAAATATAAATGTAGCCTATACGCAAAATATGAATAAAAAGAGGCTGTAACAACAGACATAATCTGATTTTGTTACAGCCTCTTTTTTATTTATTTTTCTTCCTTATCTGAATCTGGCTTATCTCTTTTTTATTTTTCAGCCTATTTCTCTTATCTATTTTTTCTTTCCGTACAGCTAAAGAATTTTTACTTATTTCTCTTATATCTTTAGTACTTTCTACAAGTGAAAATTATGTCTTTAGTGCTCTCTACAAATGAAAAAGCTTAGCTTTAACTTACGCATCAAACTCAGCTTTAATGGCTTCTAGCCGATTAGGCTCTTCCATTAAATAAAGCAAGGTTTTAGTAATAATGGACGCCCCTTCTTCAATAGAAGTTTTTATGGTCGGCTCTGTCATAGCCTTCGCAAATCCAATAGTATGGCAGATCTTATCATCACCTTTTAAGCGCAACGTAGGATGAAAAGCAGGACATATTTTACTTACATTACCAATATCTGAACTACCTAAATCAGTAGGCTTACCATTTTCATGAGGAATGCCGAGCTCATCATACACTTGAGCAATCAACTCTGTACCCGTTTCATTCCATTTCATATCGTCAAAGCTATTGCCATAGAAGTTCATTTCATAAGTCGTACCTGTAGCTATAGCAGCGCCTTTGATGCAATTCGTAATTTTCTCTACCAAAGTATCTAAATAAGCTCGCTCTGTATGGCGTACGCAAAGTTCAAATTCAGTATATTCTGGAATTACATTAGACGCATTGCCACCATTGATAACATAATAGCCAATGCGAGTTTCAGGGCGCGTTTGTTGACGCAACATATCAATAGCTTGTAATGCTAAATTCATACCATTGAGAGCATTCACACCATTCCACGGCTCCCCAGCTGCATGAGCTGGCACGCCATGGAAGGCTACACGATAACAATCTAGCGCTAAAAAGGCTGAATTAGGGCGCGATTCCACGCCGTCCATATGAACCATAATAGCAAAGTCATAGTCGTTAAATTCACCAGCATTAACTAAATCAACCTTGCCACCAGTCGCCTCCTCATCTGGTGTACCAATAATATCTACATCCATCGGTAATCCCGACTCCCCCTTAAGACGTAACTCTTCATGTAGGCCCTTTAAGGTAAGCGCTGCTAAGGTGCTGATGGAGCCACTGGCACAGTGACCACAACCATGGCCAATATTAGGCAACGCATCATATTCACATAAGATAGCCAATTTAGGGCGCGTTTCTGTACCGTCCCCTTTTACTACTGTGCCTCTAAAAGAATGCTTAACCCCACTTAGCTCCCGTTCTACTGATATGCCTGCCTTAGCTAATACATTACAAATAAAATTAGCAGATTGCTCCTCTTGACCAGATATTTCTGGATGAGCAGCCAATTCAAAATTAATTGCAAAAGCTTCTTCCTTATATGCTTCTAATTGCTTTAATGCATGGTCCCAATATTTCATAAACTCCTCCTAAACTCTACATATATGTAATTTTATAACTTAATTTATGCATAAAATCAAATCTTATAATACATGCTTTCTATTATACTCATTTCACTTACATAAGTACATATACACTTTTATTTTTTATCCTTATAGATAACTACTCTTGCAATCACAAGAATATATTTACTTTTCAACAAATAAGATATTCCTTTTTATCAACCATTCCATTCTCTCAGCCTGGCAAATATTTTTTCAAAATCTATAATTTTCATATTGATATTTATACAGAAACACGTTATAATGTGCCTATGATTGAGAGGAGACAGTAGTTCACTACCACGCCACCTCTTGAAAGTTAGTACTCAATAGGGCATAAGGAGGCATATATGTTTAGTAATATTAAAAAATTCGCATCCAAAAGAGTAGTTCTCGGTATGACTGCTGCATTATTAGCAGTTGGTTTATTAGCCGGTTGCGGCAGTGATTCAGCACAACAAGGTGAAAAAGTTCTTCGCGTAGGCGCTGAAACTACTTTCCCTCCATTCGAATTTACTGAAGGAGATAAATATGTAGGCTTTGATATCGACTTAGCTGAAGCAATCGCAAAAAAAATGGGCTATAAAATGGAATTCAAAAGCATGGGTTTTGATGCTCTCATTCCAGCACTTCAAAGTAATGATATTGACATGATTGCGTCTGGTATTAATGCAACACCAGAACGCGCTAAAGCAGTTGATTTCTCTGAGCCATACTTCACTGAAGGCGGTTTCGCTATAGTAGTGCGCAAAGATAACACAACTATCAATGATTGGAAAGACTTAGAAGGTAAGCGCATCATCACTCAAATCGGTACTGTTGGATCTGAAATGGCCCGCAAAATTGATGGCGCGCAAGTAAAAGATGTAGACAGCAATTCTCAAGCGTTCAATGAATTACAAGCTAATACAGCTGATGCTATGATTCTTGACAATGCAGTAGCTATGTACTACTTAAAACAAGGTGCTGATAAAGATCTTAAAATCACAGGTACTCCAACTGAAGCACAAGGCATCGTATGGGCATTCCGCAAAGGAGATACTGAACTTCGCGACAAAGCCAACAAAGCACTTCAAGACTTAAAAGCTGATGGCACATACAAAAAAATCTACGACAAATGGTTCGGCAGCAGCCAAAAATAATTTGATTATCTAATCATACAAAAAAGAGGAGCTCTCAGAGCTCCTCTTTTTTTGCCTATAACTACAACGCTATAGCTGCATCCCCATAAGTACAGACTTATGACTGCGTATCTATAGCTATGAAACTAATCTCCATCATAGCACAAATGACAATTCTATATCTGCATATCTACAAACTTATAGCTCCATATCCACTGCCTCATGAAGTCGGAAGGAGTAAATATAGGCCCCTTTCACCGGAATATGAGTGAGTGTTTCCAAGGCTTTTTTGTACAGATTTAACTGCAAGCTATAACGCTTACGCAATTCTTCCCCAGAGTTAACGCGATCCGTTTTATAATCGACAAGGACCCAAGCTCCCTCTTCTAAAAAGACGGTATCCACAATCCCTTGTAAAAACAATTTCTCTCCAGCTGGCACTTCAGGATATACGTCATGAGCCTCTATAAGCATGCTAAAAGGCCATTCTCGTTCAATTCGTTCCGCCTGGAGCAAGCGCTGCCCCAGGGAAGACGTAAAGAAACGATATAGACTACCTACGCCAAGAACAGCTCGCTCTTCTTCTGTAAAATACCCCTGCAATGTAAGTTTATCTAAGGCCTCACTTAAACTCTCTTTCGTATAGCTTGTAAGTGGTAGCCATTGCATAGCTTCATGCATCAAAGTACCCCATTGAGCGCCACTGCTAGGTGTAGCTTCTTCTGCTAAGCTGGTAGGTATCATACTAAATACACCTAAATCCTGAGTATCTACTGCGCCATCCAAACGCTTTGAATCTTCACTGAATTCTTCACTTGATTCTTCAGTGACTACTATGGACGGAATCTTAACTACAGACAAGGATGCCTCTGTAGCCGCCTCCTCTTCTTGTTCAGCAAAGCGGCGTTTTAACTCGGTTACTGAAATTTTAGCGGCTCGCTCCGTTGCACCTTCATAGGCATAGGTAAAATCAAAGCGCTCCTGCAATTCAGCTGGCAAAGGCTCTGCCTCTATAGGGGCTAAGTCTCGTACAGCATTCAATAATTCGCTTTCCTTAGGCCGATGGGTTAATCGTTCCGTATATTGACTGCCATCATGCACCTGAATTTCTACTTTACAATCCTTATACGGTAAATCCATGAGTCCCACTTCTTCGACGCCACTATTAACACGCAATATATTGCCTTCAATATGACGCCCTAGGGCCATCAAAATCCAGTCTAAATATGAATTAGCCCCTTGAATCAATGTAGCCGACAAACTCTTATCATTCGTTACTAAAGCTGGTGCCACCACAGACTGACAAACAGACTCTAAACCTTTTACAAAGCCCGTAATATACAATTTATCTCTCGCCCGCGTCAACGCTACATAGAGAACTCGTTCTTCTTCTGCTTTCATAGCGTGTTCCGAATGTTCCTTAGCATAGAGCCATGGGAAAGTGCCATATAAAAGGCGATATTCTTCATAATACCCCTTCAAACCAATCCCACTTTGACTGTCTAAAATCATCGGCTTTCTTAAGTCCATAGCATTAAACTTCTTATTTGCCGACATGAGAAATACTACAGGGAATTCTAGGCCCTTACTCTTATGAATAGTCATTATGCGCACTACATCATCCGCTTCACTAACCGTCGTGCCTTGACCTAAATCCTTGCCCGCTTCTTGTAGACTTTCTAAAAATCGCAAAAATCTAAATAGTCCTCTAAAGCTACCGGACTCATATTGTTTAGCACGAGTATACAAAGCCATTACATTAGCCCGTCGCACTAGACCATTAGGCATAGCACTGACATATTCTAAATAGTTCATCTCTTCATAAATAGTCCACAAGAGATCACTCACACTATGCCGACGAGAATAGGTCCGCCAACGCTCTAGGCGAGCAATAAAATGTTCTAAGGCTACATTCTGTGTGCTCTTAGCATATTCAGGAAGTACCGTCCACAACGAACCGTCTCCCGATAAGCGAAGGCGACCTAGCTCATTAGCGTCCATGCCCACAAAAGCAGAAGCTAACACTATAGCCATAGGTAAATCCTGCTCTGGATTATCAATAATCTGCAATAAAGCTAAGAGTAGTTTAATTTCAATCGCACTAAAATACCCTGTTTTAGACTCCGCATAGGCAGGTATTTTCTTTGCCCGTAGCGCTTCTACGATACGACTCCCCTTGCCCTCAGTAGAGCGCAATAAAATAACAATATCGCGATACATTAATGGCCTAAAGGAACCATCTTTTTCCTGTACCTGATACTCACCAGCCATAAGCTCTGCAATCTTCTCTACAACAAAGGCAATTTCCTTGTCCTGATTGTCTAACTCATCGCGCTCACTAGAGTCGTCACCATTAGACTTTGTACGGCCTTCACTACTCTCACCAGGCGGTGCAGAATCACCTACATCTAACAAATGTAGCTCTACAGAGCCACCAATCCAATTTTCAGGTCCATCTTCTACAACTCGCCCTGCATATAGGTCTTCCTCTTCCCCATAGGACAATTCAGCCCCTTCTTTAGTCATTATCTGTCTAAATAAGAAGTTCGTAAAATGGAGCACATTTTTATCTGATCTGAAATTACTGGACAAATCAATGCGCCGCTCTTCTGCATCTAAATCTTTGCTAAATGTACTATATTTATTTAAAAATAAACCTGGATTCGCCATACGGAAGCGATAAATACTTTGCTTTACATCGCCTACATAGAAGCGATTATCCTTGCGTGATACCAAATTCACAATGGCCTCTTGTACGCCACTAGTATCCTGGTATTCATCAACCATGATTTCTTTAAATTGCTTTTGCAATTCTAAGGCCACTTCTGATGGCTCCCACAGACCTTCCTCCGTTTTATTGCGCAACAATTGTAAGCACAAATGCTCTAAATCAGAAAAATCGACTAAACCTTCCTCTTTCTTCCTAGCTTGGAAGGCATCCATAAAGGCTTTTGTTAATTCAATTAACCCCTTCATATAAGGTAATTGTTGCTCCATTTGCCAGGAAAATTGTGCTTCTGTAACACCAAAAGGCCCATTGCTCATAGCTTTTAATTCGTCTTGATTGAGCAATCCTAAGGTATGAGTCTTAGATACTGCAGCTGCACTAATAGCACCCGTATTGAGACCATCTTTAAACTTAGTAGTGCGGAACTGCTTATACTTATGAGCCTTGCCTAAGGCCGCCGCTTCTACCATTTCATCCCAAGTCTTAGCGCTTCGCAATGCTTCCATAATGTATTCTATAGAGCTAACATTCTCTTCCCACGCATAAGGCCCTTCTGGAAGGGCAATAAGTTCCTTCATTTCATCATAGCGCGCTTGAATACTTTCTATTAAGGATTGTTGCTTCGCCCAAAAATATTGCCCCCATACAGTGTCTTTTACTGGTGTTTGCACACTCTCTTCGTAAAGCTGTAAGGCCTTATCGAGCCAACCTAAAGGATCATCTTGAGCCATGACAAAGCGATGTAAATCAAGCACTTGTTCCTTAATACCCTCATCAGAGCGCGTAGTGCCAAACATATCTGCCAATCCATAGATATGGTAATGATTATTTTCGTAAGCCTCGATTAAAAGTTCATCCAATACTTCAGCCTTGATAAGCAATAATTCGGCCTCATTACCAATGCGAAATGATGGATCTAAATCAATGCGATAGAAATAATTACTAATCACCCACTGACAAAAGGAGTGAAGTGTTGAAATGTGAGCTGATGGTAACAAACTGAGCTGTTCCTCTAAATAAGCATTCCCCGTCTCACTAAACACTTCGGAGAGTTTTGCCCCTATGCGCGAACGCATTTCAGCGGCGGCCGCTTTTGTAAAGGTAACAACCAAGAGCTCTTGAATAGACAAAGGGCGACTCGTATCTTGTAGGCGCTGAATAATGCGTTCTACGAGGACCGCCGTCTTACCTGAACCAGCCGCAGCCGCTACTAGCAAAGTTTGCGAATCTCGTGATCCTGGTTTTGGCGAATCAATCGCCTGTTGTTGTGCGGGCGTCCACTTCATATACATCATCTCCTTTCTCCATTTTATCGAGCGCTTCTTCTTCGCTTAATTTAGTAATATAGCGATACGAATTGCGCGTATTTTCAAAGCGGCACAAAGCCTTATATGAGCAATAATTACATGGAATCGCATCATTGTAATTATACGGGCTAATTGGAAAATGTCCTTCTAACATGTGACTACCAGCACGGCTCATCACATCCTGCGCATAATCAGTGAGCACATTAAATTGCGCTGCTGATTTAGTTAAATACATATCACTAGCGTAAATCGTTCCTTTACTGCTAATTCGTATAGGCACATAAGGTGTTTTCTTACCTTTTACGGACTCTAGGGTTTCATCCATTTTCACTAAAATATCTAAATCATCTGTATAGTAGCCCGTATTGCGAACCTCTCCTTTTTCAGCCACTAGTGACGGCGCTGTCACATCAGTTACCAAATGAGAGGTAGTAATCCGTGGATTTTGTACAAAACTGTATACTAATGCAGCTGGCACGAGACCATTCGTTCGTTGCGCCTTTTCAAGGGCTAGCAAATACGTCACCAATTGGAGCTTTAGACCATAGTAAATTTCTGACGCTGTTACCTTAATATTCCCCGTCTTATAGTCGACCACTAATCCATACGTATGATTTCCATCAGACCATTCATCCACGCGGTCTAACTGTCCTTGTAAACGAATATGATTGGCGCCGCCTAAAGGAATCATAACGGGTGTCCAGCTCTGCGCTCCACCGCCAAAATTCTGCTCTAAATACTTCGTATCAAAGGCACTTTTTTGTGACCAATCACTCAATCTCGCCACCGTGCGGCGCAATGTATCCTCTAGGCGCTGTCTAAGGACGATTTCATATATATTCCCCTCTTCACCTAATTTCACATCCGCTGCGATTTCATCTACAACGGCCTTGCATAGAGCGGCTTCGTCTAATTGCGGTAAATCGCGCCATTGTTTTTGTTCTCGCAATAAACGCTGCCCTAATACACGCAAGCTTTCATGTAAAAATGTACCGATTTCAGGCGCTCCAAATTGTTTAATTGGTCGCTCTTCTAAACGTAATCCATATTGTGCATAAAAAGAAAATGGACATTTCTGATAACGTTCAATACGCGTTACAGAACCGCTTAATGCATCATGTCTAAAAAGCAAGGCCTCCACAATAGACCGTTCTACGCGAGGTACTTCATTAGAGTCAAGAGAGCCTCGAGTAGCGATGCGTAGCGTATCATTATATTCACTTTGCCGTGACCATTCATAAACACTGCGCCAAACAGGGCCTAAGTCTTCTCCATGACTTAGTGGTGCCATCTGGCTGGCTAAGAGACTGAGACTTTGTGTAGGGCGCCAAAGATATGGCCATATAGCCTCATCGCCCTCTTCGCTAGGAATTGTAAGTGGCACATTTTCTCCTGCCCCCACATAGCCAAGTTGTTGCCAACGCTTTAATGCCAAGGAAGGCTCTAAGGCACCGCCTTCATCTTCGTCCCCTTCTGAGGAGCGTGCACAAGAGATATATAAAGTTTGACGCGCTCTTGTACAAGCCAAATAAAGCAGGAAGTTTTCATTGAAAGCCCTCACTAAAGCCCCTTCTGCTAAGGTTACACCAGCAGCCTTCAAAGCTACGCGCTCACTATCATTTAAAAGGCCTTCATCCCCCATATGCTGAGGGAATACGCCATCATTAAGGCCCATTAAAAAGACAATATCATGTTCTCTTGTATAGCCACGCTCAATGGTCGTCACTATAACATGATCTAAACTCGGCGGTACAAGCGAATAAGTCACATCTTCAATGCCTTCTTTAATTAAAAGTTCTATTTCATCCAGTTTCAATTCATCAGGCAAGTTAAGCTTCATAATCTCATCGAATAAGCTTACCACTTGCTTATACATTTGTTCATGAGCCGCTGCCTCATCGGTAGCACCGGCTTCACGAGCCCCTTCAGTCCACTCATATAAGCGCTGTGGCACACCGACTGCTAAGAGCACTTTATATAATGCTTCACACCATTCATGCCCGGTATGTGCTGTTTTAGAAAACTCCCATAAAGGGCGCAATTCCTTCATAATAAGAGCGCGACACGCATTCACTCGTTCGCAGCGCTCCACTTCACCAGCTAACGGCTCTCGATTATTACTTGGCCGCTTTGTCACATCAGCTAACCCCGCATCAGCTAATCCTTGCGGCGCATCAATAGCATCTGTTCCAATCAAGCCCTGTGCATCAATAGTTTTTGTATCAACGAATTGCTGTAGCGTATCAACAGCGTCCAACTCTACTGATTGCTGTAACTCATCAATAGACTCTGCCTCACTGGAAAAGCGATTATAACGCATGTAATCCCAGTGCTCTTTTAGCCACATAAAATCTCGAATGCCAAATTCTAAGCAATAATTTTCTAATTCATCAATCTCCTGACGCGATAGGGACCAAAAGTCTGTTTTCAAGAGTCTAAATAATGCATCATGATTGAAATTGCGATGCACTACATCGAGTAAACCTAGAACAAACTCACCTAAAGGATGGCTTACCATCGGTCTTGTACGATCAGAAAAATAAGGAATCTCATAGCGTTTTAAGGCCTTCTCTAAAATGTCACCATATGTTTCTGATTCCCGCAACATAATGGCCATATGACGCCAACGGCGTTCCGGATTCTTCATTTCCTCTAATAGCTTACGACATACCGCATCAGCTTCACGCTCCCGATTATAGGCCACAATAAAAGGTAGCGTTTCGTCCTTGCTATTAGGCTTCATTTTAGTGTTGAAATAGCCTGACTCTAAAGCTGAAATAACAGGATTTTCAAAGCGTTGCGCCTCCGTAAATTGACGGATAGTGAGCTTAGAACCATATGTCTGCAATAAATCAGTCAATATAGAATAAGGGCGACCAAAGAGCCTCAATTTCTCTGGCGGCACACCTAACTTAGCGAGCTCTGGAGGTAAGGTTAAGGTAATAATCATGTCCTTAGCTAGATCAGCTAATGTATAGACCAATTCCATTTGCAACGGTGTAAACCAATGAAAACCGTCAACAATCACATGTCCCTCAGAAAGAAGTGGGCTCAGTGGTAAATCTTCAATGAGCTCAGACATCTGATCTTGTGTATCGCCTATGGTTTCGCTAGCTAAGGCTTTATATGAATCCATGAGATGGGCTAACTCATTTAATTTTCGCTGCAATACAATAGACTCTACGCCTTTTGCCCCTTCACGCAAAGAGTCTCCATCCACTTTAAACGAATTACACTCCGTCAATAATTGTTGCACAATATCAGCAAAGTGAGGCTGTCTAGCCACTTGCCCAAGCAGTTCTAAGGAACCAGCTTGGCGCTTCATGACAAGGCGCAACAATAATTTTTGCCCAATGTCAGATAATCCCGTATTACGTACTTTACCAAGGGACTGAAACACCTGATAGGCCAGACGATTAAAGCCCACCACGCGCACCGTTGTAAAACCTTGCTCTGGCATAAATTCTGCTAACCGTCGCTCGGTCACATACGTTGCCGGTTCAGGGACGAGCAAAATAATCGGCTCGCCTGGATGCTGCTCTATCAATTCTTTTATATGCTCAAAACAAGCTTCAGTTTTACCTGTTCCAGCGCGTCCAAGATATACTGAAATATCCATATACACTCCTATCTAGTGTGACCTAATATGAGATCACACTTTATTCTATATACTATGATTAGCTTTATAATCCATGTATTACTATTTATCTTTATAGCTCATATTTTGCCATTGCTATAACCTATATACTTGCGCAAACGTTATAGCCTATATACTTACACATACGATGTTTATATTATACCACCTAACGCCTTCTGAAATCTTCATTTCTAAAGCAAGCTTCAGCCACTCAAATACAACCTTAACCTGCTAAATCCACTCATTATTCATCAATAAAATCACAATCATTAAGAAATTTTACTTATCTACTTATCAGTAATTTATCTCTTAACTAAAAGGTATTTTTATTATAAATTTTTAGAAACTATATCTCAAAATTACATGAATTTAGGTAATCAAACGACTTTCATCCCATATTTAAATTTTTTATATTACATATTAATTATTGCAAATTAAAATCAATTGACATTTCATATCGAGAGTTTTAGTATATATAAATCAAGTATGTAAAATTTTCAATGAGGAGGAGTTCCGATTATGTTTAATGCAATAGGTGAAAAATTAGAAGAAAAAGCCATGATCAACTTTTTACAACGATTTGACGCCAACCCATTTAAAGTAAAATTCAAAGACAATGAATATATAATCGGCGAAGGCACGCCCTCATTTACTGTCAATATGAAGGAACCAATTCCTGTTAGTAAGTTAATGAGCAGTACCTCTATCGCCCTTGGTGAAGCCTATATGAATGGCATCTTAGATATTGAAGGGGATTTATACAATGCCCTCAATCATTTTCTGGGCCAGATGGACCAATTTACTACAACCGGCGATGTACTTACCAAGCTAACACACAATCCCCTAAGCAAAAAGCATCAAGCAGAGGAAGTGCAAAGCCATTATGACATTGGCAATGATTTTTATTCTTTATGGCTAGATGAAACCATGCAATATTCTTGTGCATATTTCAAGCAGCCTACCGATACTTTGTACGAAGCGCAAATTCATAAAATTGACCGCATTTTAGAAAAATTATATTTAAAAGAAGGCTTACGCTTACTCGATATCGGCTGTGGCTGGGGCTTTTTATTAATTGAAGCAGCTAAGAAGTATAAAATTAAAGGTACAGGCATTACCTTAAGCCATGAACAATATGAAAAATTTCAACAGCGCATTAAAGAAAATCACTTAGAAGATTATTTAGAAGTCCGTCTAATGGACTATCGTGATTTACCAAAATCAGGCCTACAATTTGATCGCGTTGTCAGCGTAGGCATGGTAGAACATGTGGGACGTCAAAATTATCAGCTCTTCAACGATTGCATTGATTCCGTCCTAATCGATGGCGGCGTATTTTTACTTCACTTCATCAGCGGTATGGATGAAAAACCAGGTGATGCATGGATGAGTAAATACATTTTTCCTGGTGGTATGCTGCCTAGTCTTCGTGAAATGATTGCTGATATGACTGCCGATAATTTCCATGTGCTAGATGTAGAAAATCTACGCATACACTATAATCTAACCTTACTAGAGTGGGATAAAAACTTCCGCGCCCAATTGCCCAAAATCCGCGAAAAATTTGACGAACGATTTATCCGCATGTGGGACCTATATCTCAATGGTTGCGCCGCTGCCTTCTACAATGGCATGATGGACCTTCACCAAATCCTTGCGACTAAGGGCATTAATAATGAATTGCCTATTACGCGTTGGTATTAAGATTAATATTAATATTAATATTAATCTTAATATGATAACCATTAAAACTAAAATTAAATCACTACATAGTCAGTTTAATGACCCATAATAACTAATGACCCATAAAAACTAAACAGGCTATCAAAGAGGTATTAACTGCTGCTCCTTCTCATTAGAATCCTTGCATCTAATCCTAAGAAACAACAGGCTAAATACTCTTTGATAGCCTATTTTTATACTCATATTCTTTTGCGAAGCTCTTACAAATCTCTCACGAATCTCTTATATTTAAGCCAACTATATATTAATTGACAAGATGTTTTGTATCATTAAAAGCTCGCCCACAAAGCAGCAACAATTAAAGTCGGTAGCATGTTTGCAATGCGTATTTTCTTATCCCATAGCAAGTTAACACCTACCAGAAATATCATAAGTGATCCTGTTAGCGAAATATTGCTCAAAGCTTGTTCAGTTAACCAGGGCGCAATAAATACAGCTAGTAAAGTAACTGCCCCTTGCACCAATCCAACGGGAACAGCCGAATATATACAGCCCTTACCCAATGTGGTGGTCATAATCATAATAACAATGCCATCCATCATGGCCTTAGCCAATAAAATAGATGGATTGCCTGACGCATCTTGTATGGATCCAATAATGGCCATGGCGCCAATACAAACTGTAAACGAAGCAGTTAAGAAACCTTCTATAAAGCCCCCTTCACCTTCATTTTTACTCTTAATCTTGAGCCATGCACCAAATTGCTCTAGCCTTTTATCTAAGTCTAAAATTTCCCCTATTACAGTACCAATAATAAAGGTAATGACAAGCATCATAATATGATTTGTTACAAAATGTCCATCAACTAATGCCAAGGACTCTTTAGTAGCCCCAATAAAACCTATAAATAAAATACATACGCTCATAGCTGCCATCAAGGTCTCTAAGAGCCTCGCTTTTAAGTAATTACGTGCCACCAAGCCAATGAGACCACCCACAACTATGATAATCATGTTAATTATAGTCCCCAAGCCAGGAACTCCTTGAAATTGCTCCATCTGTCTCTCCTCTTTCTAGATCCATTCCCCCTAGGATCTAATCTTTCTCTCGTGTAGCTAATTATAACACAAATAAAAAAAGGTATAAAAACTAATGGCTAAATAACTCAAATTAACCGGCATTCTGTCTTAGTTCGTCTCTAACTTGCATAAGAATTTTGCCTAAATGATTCTCCCCAATCCCATCAACAGTCCCCCCAAAAGTATCACCCCAAGTATTTCCTTCTGCTAGAGGTATATCCTTAGTGGCCAGTAATTTTGCTTTTAACACTTCATTTCTAGTAAATTTATCCTTTACAATAGTGTACATAATCGCTGTTCGAACCTCATACCAATCAGCTCTAATATTTTTAATCGATCGGCCCATACGACGAGCATAATCAGGACGGGTATTCTTAATAAATTTCGCCCGATCAGCTCTATTTAGCAACTTGGCTGCTTGAAACGCGGCTTCAACAGAGTTATACATATCACCTTCATACATAACTTCACAGGTTTTCATATTAGATAAAAAAAAGAACGTCCCCCTAAAAATATCAATTACCTGCGGAAATTCGTCATCAGATAATGAAAAAATAGATTTCCTTGAATATGATACCTTACTCATACACGCCCCTCCTATGATTCATTATATAAATAGATAACCAATTATAACAGTATACAATCCCACCCTTGTTTATCTCCCCCAAAAAAGTAACAAAGCAAAAAAATGATAAATTATATAGAAAAAGCCCTTACCCGTATTGAAAAGATAGTGCTAATTGCGGTAGCATAAAAACACTTTTCAAAAAGTAGTAAGGACTAACAACGAGTTAAGGACTAAAGCCCTTAACTTAACTATATTTTACCATGATTAGATGAAAAATTTAAGCATAAAAAGTACAAAAGAAAATAAAAACGCTTACATCTCAAAAAGGCCTATATTCAAGCTCTTTGATATAAGGATAAAGCATTGATATCAGTTAATTCTCAACAACTCTCAAAAAGCTTTATTTTAGGGGCAGATCCCTGTTTTTCTTTAATTATATTATATGTTAAAAATGAGTGTTTTTCTAGTAATAGAATCGAGGATAGAATAAAGCTAAATAATTTTTGATGTAATCTATTTTATACAGTGCCTATTGATTTTGAATAGTGGGGCTTTGATTTAACCCACCCGAGGGGTAGGGCTTCTTTTCAAGATACTAGTAATCACCCATAAAAGAAACCTTAGAAAATTTTGTGTAACAAAAAAACCACGGTATAAAACCGTGACTTATATAGTGTTACTTCATTAAGTTGTAAATTTTTCTTGCTATTCTGTATAATACCTCTAATATTGCTAATAAAATAAGTGAGGGTATCATTGCCCCCGTTATTGCCCCGATGCTAAAACCAATAAAATTCACAAATCCTCCCCCTGAATAATACATTCCCAAAGGGTGGGTAGGGCTATTTATACTAGCAATTAAAAACAAAATAGTCAAAATAGTAAACAAAGATAATCGAACGATTGCCCCTTTTGTCATTATAAAACCTCCCCTAAAATCATCTTGATTTAAGTGTACTATACCCCTTTTTTAGTTAAAATCAAGTGAAGTATTTCTTGAACATTTTTCGTCCAAGTCTATTGTAATTTCCAAAAACCGTTTTATTCTTCGTAATCGTCCCGTAGGCAGCCTTCTAAGAATTTCTTTTTTTCGTTCCAATCTTTGTCTTTTATCATTGTTCCGGCTCTTCCCCATTGTCGCTCCCCGTCTACTGTTGGGATTCCGATTTCCTTCGCTATTACTCGTGCTAGGCACTTTGATGCTAGATGAGAATAAATGACCGTATCCATTACTAGAGGTGGTAAGTCCTCTATGTTGGGCATCTCTCTTTTTGCTTCATCTATTATAGGTTGTACCATGTCTTCGGGAGTACCCCAATCATTACGTAACCAGGTGGCAAACTTTTGCATTGCTATATCTATTTGTTTCATTTTGCACCTCCATAAATATCCCCTTATATTGTAAGTGTATCTCACCATCTAACCTAAAACAAGCCCCCCTTGCCCTTTTATCTTCTTATTCCGATTCTAAAACTACACTTGAAATATATACCCATGTAACAAACCGTATGATTGACAAAGTAGTAAATTTAAAATTGAACATCTAACACAAAAAACTTTTAGGACGGAAATAGTTTTATTTAAAAACCCTTTAAAATCAATGGTTTATAGCAAGACGGAAGTATAAAACACCCCTTCTTGAATAGTTATTTATAATTCAAAAATAGGACGGAAATCATTGAATATTTAAGAATATTTTACTCTTAAACGAGAATTAAAATACTATAAAAAGGCATAAAAAAGACCCCTACTCGCTAGGTATTTCCTAGGTTTGTAGGGGTTTTGAATACTTCTAACCATTATCAATTAAAAGTATTGTGGTTTTGGCGGAGGATTAGGGATTCGAACCCTAGCGACGGTAACCCGCCCTAACGATTTAGCAAACCGTCCTCTTCAGCCTCTTGAGTAATCCTCCATAAATAATTTCCCTCTTCAATAAGAGCTAAATTACTAGAGTAGTATACCATTTAAATAAGAATATTGTCAAGAATTACGCACTAAATATTCTTATAAATTCTATTAAAATTTACATTCACTTAATCGGGCTCTTAAACTTTAGCTATTACTATAAAAATCCCCTTAGAAAAGCACTTATGCGTGTAATTGTATGTCTTTATTTTTATTAACAATACATCCTCTTAACATCGGTCTACGCCCTTTGATTTATCAACTTCATAAGAAAATCTCCCTCCTAAAATAGAGTTGTTAACTATGATAGAAGAGGGTTTACTTTTATTTATTTTATTGCTTTTATTTATTTTATTGCTTTTATTTACTTCATCACATTACTTCAAGCTGCATCATCATACCATTTTCTTCATGTTCTAAAATATGGCAATGAACCATAAATATACCAGGTTCTGTAAATTTCACTTTGATGCGAACGGTTTCACCAGGGCTAACTAAAATGGTATCTTTCAAGCCCTGTTCACTAGTGGACACCGGTTTGCCATTGCGCGTAAGGACTTCAAATTGCACTCCATGCATATGGAACGGATGAATCATGCCCATCATACCATGGTCAGCATTTGTAATGTCCCAAATCTCTGTACTACCTAATTGACTCGTTAAATCAATTCGATCCATGGAGAATTTTTTACCATTAATTGTTACATCTTCTGCCATGCCAGCCATAACAATATCTTTATCGGCTTTTTGTACTAGCACTGTATCCTTATCTTCTACTTTTGCATGAGTAGCATTTCCCGCCATGCTATGCATATGCATAGCATGATTAGCCACACTATTCACCTGCGCCGTATTTGTATCCCTGTGTTGTTTATTACCTACGACTTCATCCTTCTCCTGCTCAACGGTATAGGTTGGATACGCCATATACCAAGTCGGTAATGAACTATTTGGCATTGTATCTAATTCAGCACCTCGCTTAAATTTAAGTACAGTCACCGTCTTATCTTGTGTCACTAAGCTTGGCAATTCATCCTCATATTTAGAAAAATCTAACAATAATTCTACCCGCTCGCCTGGCACAAGTGTTACTTTATGGCGCACTACCGGTGTATTTAACAAGCTACCATCAACACCGATTTTCGTAAAACTGCTACCATCACTTAAAGCCACTGTATAATTGCGCGCATTAGAGCCATTGAGAAGACGTACACGGACTAATTTGCGATTCACTTCAAAATAAGGATTAATCGTACCATTTACTACTAATGTATCTCCATATACACCATCTGCATCATAGTCTTTGGCATAATCCCACTGATTGTCCTCCGTAAAATTACGGTCTTGAAGCACTACAGGAATATCATCAATTCCATATGTTTGAGGTAAGCCTAATGCATCTTGATTTGGATCATGGATAATAATGAATCCCGCCAAACCCTTATACACTTGACTGGCTGTACTGCCCATATTATGAGGGTGATACCAAGCAGTAGCAGCCCCTTGATGAACTATAAAATCAACAGTACCAGAACCACCATTTGCTTTAATAGGATGATGAGGACCTCCGTCCACATCAGAACGCACCACTAATCCATGCCAGTGAAAGGTAGTATCCTCTGGCAAATTATTCTCCAGATGAATCCTCACCATATTACCTTGTTCCATATATAAAACAGGGCCTAGAAGGCTTCCATTATATCCATAGGTAGCGGTCTTTGCTCCGTCTTTAATGGCACTTTCGCCAGCTTGAGCAGTCACTGTATATACTGTACGGCCTGATTCGTCCACTGTCCCCTTCATAAGCGGTGGAATAGACAATGGCCGTGCTGCTTGTGCGACTTCTTTAATAGCCACTATATCATCTACGCCATGACGCATCATATGATGAGCTTTCATAGTAGGAGAGCCAACTTCCACCATATGGTGGCCCTTCATAGTGTGAGATTCAACTCCCATCATATAAGGACTCTGCAGAGCTTGAACTTCATCCTTCATCATATGGTGAGTTGCCTTAGAAGAATCATTGACCTCCATTTTATGATGCATCACCATAGAACTTTGCTCTTTCATATTGTGATGATTCATCATAGGCATTGATTCATCAGCTTGCAGCATATGATGATGCACCATAGCCTCGTCTGTCATCATCAAAGGACTCTGCGCTGAACCATTATATACAGCTCCCGTCATTAAGGCTGCAATCAGTAAGGCTACGTGCCATTGCTTTTTATATTGCTTATGCTGTTTTTTGTAATATTTTCTATGTTTCATTTCATACCCTCCTAGAGTATAGTATTTAATATGCTATTTTATAGTATCATTACTATCTCTAAAGTCTCAATAGGGGGGTATAGGAAAAACTCCAACCCTAAGCATATATATGCTTACAGTTGGAGCTTTCGTGTATAGTGTACAACCAAAGATTGCTTTTATACATAATCTATGGCAATTCAATAGTCTCTCTTCTTTTTCTATTCACTTTTTCTCTCTAGATTTTGCTAACTGTATCTAACAGGCTTATATAACTACTCAGTCCCCACCAAATAGTCCTTCCAGTTAGTCACTCGCCGTCGCATACTATGTGCCAATACTATTACCTGCTGACTTTATATCATTAGATAACAATTTACCCAAACCTAGACACAGCATAGCGCCACTTCATATACGTCTTTTAGCTACCATTTCTTTTAGCTAAAAGAACGCATCCATAAAGGTATTGCTCAAAAACAACTGGTTTATTTTAGACTCTTGATTGTCACATCCACAGCCTAATACAATACTAAATTATGTTAATATCTTAAATAAACCAAGCCATTTCTTCAGTCATATCCTTTGGAGTAAATGCCACTTTGTGACGAGGACGATGTTTACCACCATCCACTATGCGAATACTCGGCTTTGGACGGCGCACTACAATATTCTCAGGTTCTGTTTCGTAAATAACCACATTTTCAGGTACGTCTCGCTTAATAACAAGATTACATCCAATGCGGCTACCACTGCCCACAGTAATATCGCCTAATACTTTCGTACCAGCACCAATAAGGACATCATTACCTACCGTAGGATGACGCTTCACGCGTCGTGAGCTCATACCACCTAAGGTAACGCCATGGAACAAGGTTACATCATCACCCACGATAGCGGTTTCACCAATAACAACGCCCATGCCATGATCGATGAACAAACCGCGCCCAATTTGTGCGCCTGGGTGAATTTCTATGCCGGTAGCATTCCGAGCATGCAAAGCCACGCGACGCGCTAACAACTTAAAGCCCCGTTTATATAAACGATGAGCAAAGAAATGCCAGAACAAAGCTGTTATATGCGGATATGTCCAAAGTACCATGAGCACTGACGTAGCTGCTGGATCTGAGTCCATAACTCGTTTAATATTATACCGAATAGATTTCCATAATTCTTTCATAGGACCTCCTAAATCCCGAGCTCCTAAGTGAACCTTAGTCCCTATGTCCTTAAGGTAAACCCTAGCTAAAACTCCATATCTCTCAACTCATGTAGTCTTAGCTAAGCTTACTGCGACACCATGCTTACTAAACCCTATCACTTAGGCTTTTACGTATTCAACATCACCAAATTCAAGCATGGATAAGTATTTTTCAACTCCATCTGGAGCCACTGCCACAACTGCTACACCAGGATTTTGAGCGGCTAAATCTTTAGCTACTTTAATCGCTGCACCAGCTGAAATACCAATGCTAATACCTGTTTCACGCATAAATGTTTCTACTTGTGCAATCGCATCTTCATCAGTTACAGTTTTTACTTCATCCATTAATGAACTATCAAAATTATCTGGAATAAAGCCAGCGCCAATACCTTGAATCTTATGTGTGCCACCTTTGCCTTCAGAAATCATAGGTGAGCCAGCAGGTTCAACGGCTACGGCTTTAACATCTTTTTTAAGTTCTTTTAATTTACGAGCAACCCCTGTAAAAGTACCACCAGTACCAACACCAGCAACTACAATACCTACATTAGGTACTTGTTCAAAAATTTCAGCACCTGTTGTTTCATAGTGAATGGCTGGGTTAGCAGGGTTAACGAATTGGCCAAGTGTTACAGCTGTTGGGTTATTATCAAGAATTTCTTGTGCTTTTGCAAGAGCGCCCTTCATGCCAGTAGCTTTTGGAGTTAAAATCAACTGTGCGCCATAGGCTTTTACTAATTCACGACGTTCTTTACTCATGCTTTCAGGCATCAAAATAACTACTTTAATACCAAGTACAGCACCTAACATAGCAAGCGCAATCCCTGTATTACCACTAGTTGCTTCTACTAAAATTGTATCGGATTTGATTAGGCCTTTTTCTTGTGCATCACGCAACATACCGTACACAGCACGATCTTTTACGCTACCGCCAGCATTGTATTTTTCTAATTTTACATACACATTACTGTCTTTAATTTGATACACTGGTGTATTACCAATCAATTGTAAAGTATCATTTACTGTTTTTGTACTCATAATAAACTCTCTTCCTTTCTAACTATAGCAGTATTCTCTCTATATACTGCTTAAATTCACAAATCTATAAATCCATGCTCATACTCCACCATCTATGTCATAGTGTTCGTTCTGATTCATACATTTAGAGATTTATAAATTTATAAACACTGTTTGCCCTATTCATCTAATAGGTGCATTACCTCGGTAGATACACAATAAAAAAAGCCCTCAGTCACTATTGTGACCAAGGGCGATAATCGCGGTTCCACCTTGATTCATTTGATACCATTCACAGGCTATCAAACATCTCTAACTGTACAGGCCCACATATGGACTGTATACAGATTCGCTATAACGGGCGACACCCGAAAAAAACTCCCCTACTACATAGGCGTATCATAAAAGTAATTCAATCACTTTTCTATACTTTGCCAAGCGTAGTAGCTTTGCCTTTATAACTCCGAGATGCACTTCCATATATGTCCTATGACCCGCTCTCACCATCCGGGCTCTCTGCACATAATCTCATACATGTACTTTTCTCTTCATCGTCTAATTTTTATTCAAATCGTAAACCTACTATAACACTATGAATTAGCCATGTCAACTTCTTTTTTACAACTTTATAAAAATGTTTGCGGCCCTAATCAATCTAATGAGTCTATAAAATCAAACGCATCTCCCCAATAAATCGATTAACTTTTAATCTCTAAAATAAGTTAAATCAGACCTAATAAAGTCAAAATAAATGATTTTTATTCACAGTTGTATTTAGTATAAGCTAAAACTCTTTTATAATCAACCTCAATTTAAAATACGCCTTTCAATAATCATAATAAAGCCTAGGTCGATGATCTGCTCTCTGTAAATTGGGCAGTCTTCAACCTAGGCTTATTTGTAATTTATTGTAATGTTACTTTTGCTATATTTAGTAATGTGTTATTATTTTGCTATTTATGATTTTACTAGAGGCACTTCTATTTGAGTAAAATCGTTTTTATATGAGTAGAAGTCACTCTACATGAATCTACGCATTCACGAAAAAGGCCGATTTATCTTCTTTTGGTGGAATTGGCTTTTTAGTGTCATTTTTCTTGTTAGCTTTTTTAGGTGGTTTTGGAGCTTCTTTTTCCACTGGTGGTTTTTCTAATTTTTTGCGATTTTCATAATCATTAGCTAGAGCAACTCGACGCTTTTCTTTATCTGCCTGTGTCACAGTTTGCTTTTTATTTTTATCAACAGTTGGCTGTCCTTCTTTAGTCGGTGCCACTGGTTTAACCTGCTGTTTGTTTTGTTGATTTGGTGCTACTTGTTTGCCCTCTTTATCTTGTTGTTGGCTAGCCCAAGCTGCATTTGGCTGACCATTTTGGCCTTGTAATAGATCTACAGAAGCTGCATTAGAAATAAAACCAAATGAGTTAGCCCACAAAGTAACCGCCGCGACCGGAACAATTAATACTAGTTTACGTTTCATTATAAAATCCTCCCTAATATACATATTTATACATTCATACGAATTTAGCTACATTATACTTTAACTTATTCTTTCCTATATTTTAATAGGTAATGCAACTAGCAATATTTAACCAAGGAACTTAATGTATCACCTGGTATGCTTATACTATACGTAGTTTTTATGAGATGTAAGTGAATGGTATATGAGAGTTCAATGAGCTTTTCTTAAAATTTTCTTCATTTAATTTACTATACAACAAAGAATTTTTATACAGCACAAATTCATCTTTTAATCATGAAACCGTGCTTCTAAAAGTAGTAATAAAAAAAGACGCCACAAGCGTCTAAAACGAAAAGTGCCCCAGCCCTTAGGGAGGAGGCTGAGGCAAGGTGTTCGTACATGTTTGTACTCACGATTAGGTATAGGTATTTAGAGGTTTAACAAGTAGACACTCTTGTTTGCAATTCCGGGATAAAGAATCACTACAAGTTGTAATCACTAGGGAAAGTAATTACTGTTCTCTTGTTATGTACACATTATAACACGTAAATCTAATAATTTCAATATGAAATTTCTATTTTTTTCGATTTATTTTTTGGACATTGGTAAAATTGCTAAAAACCTAGTATTTACGGGATATAACAGGATAAAAAGAGTCTGAATTTAGCACAAATTCACTATACTCTTTACTATTATTTTACTACATTTACAAAAATTTTACGTGACATATGCAACGTGTAGTCAAAATCAGTACTTTTAATTTTTAGCATTCCTAAACACCTGTATAAGCTGTACTGTCCACCTCTCATAGATTCCCCTGGTACCTTATGGCTCCTCATAGCCCCTTAACCTTCTTATGAGTTTTTACAAGCTCTTGATTCTAGTAAACTCCTATGAAGCCCTATAGCTCATAGCTCCCTTCCACCCGCTTAGCTATCACAGGCCAAGCCGCTTTGTACATATAATAGTAACCTAGTGAATTAGGATGCACATCGCCAGCAAAAATAATCTCTTGCCTTGCATCTACTGTACTTAAGGCATCATAAAAGTCTATCACGTCTATAGCTTCCGCCGTCGCATACTCTTTAATAGCGGCTCCATAAGCTTGCACGACCGCATTAGCTCCATCTGGGTCAAAATCAATATATGGCGGAATACCTATAATCGGTGTCGCCCCTTGGGCCTGAATATAAGCTACACATTTCTTTAGGGTTTGCAAACAATCTGTAGCGCTACGCCCCCGTAATATATCATTAGTACCACCCATTAAAAAGATAAGGTCATAGGAACTATCACCTTCACAAGCTCTTTGTAGATTATTATAAATCGCTTGTAGCGTAGCCCCATCAACACCAGCATTTCTTGCATGCCACTCTTTTGTTACCAGATGTCCATTTGAGACATTACAGACTCTTAATGCCTGATAGGCTTTTAACTCCTCAATCACTAATTCTACCCAACCTTCACCATAGGGCACATCATATCCGCGAGTTAAGCTATCACCTATAAATAATATATTCATGTATACACCCTCACTTTATAAGTATTGCTTTTTCAAATTACATTGCGTATACGTCTCATTATAACTACTTATTTTTCGTCAACAGAGGGTCTACCGTGCCATTTAACTCAAAGGCCTTAATGCGATCAATGCAAGTACCACAAGTGCCACAAGGCGTATCGCCTCCTTCATAGCAACTCCAGGTTAATTCATACGGTACCTTAAGCTCCAAGCCTACACCTACTAGCTGTGCTTTATTCTTATCTGCAAAAGGAGCTACTACATGTACCTTTTCATAGGTACCAATCGTAATCGCCTGTCCCATAGCTTCGATAAAGGCTTCACTGCAATCAGCATATGCATTGCCAGCCGCATCATCGGCATGAGCACCAAGATATATGTCCATCTCTTCATCAGGGAATAGGCTCATCCCCAACGCTGCAACAGCAGACATCATCAGCCCATTGCGGAATGGTACATACGTACTTACCACACCTTCCCCTTGTTCTTCAATTTGATCGGCATAGCTTTTATGAATTATATCTTCCGTAGAATTTTGCATAAGTGAAGAATTCGAGTATTTTAAAATATTGGCTAAATTTAGCTCATAATGTGGCACTTTATAATAATCAGCAATCTGCCTTGCACAAGCTAGCTCTTTATCATGTTTTTGGCCATAAAAAATGGACACAGCCACTACATTACTAGCGCCTAAACGATCTATGGCTAAAGCTAAACACGTAGTTGAATCAACGCCACCACTGGATAATACGATTGCTTTCATAATTTATCTCCTTTTATTTTTAATACTTCACTAGGTAGTTTAAAACCATGTAATTCACGTTATTATAATAACTCTATTTTTACATACTATTAACTTAATACTATCATAACTATTTTACCACTATTTTGCTTTTACCATAAATTTTACAAAAAGCCAGCACCATAACTTTGGTGCTGGCTCTCTCATAAAAATTATACAACTGTAAACATATTATACTGCTTTAATAGCCGTATATCTTCTTTAGAAATACTCAATCGCTCATATAATTCTGCTGTTTCTGCCAATATAGTTTTAGAAAATAGCATCTTCACAGCTACAGGCATAATAGGTCTCGATGATATCCCCAAAAACAAGCCCCACTTTTCATTAGCTTGTATATAAGGAGCTAGTATATGAATATGAACCGTCTCCATCAGTGTGTCACGATTTTTAACAGATAAACTACTTATCGCATCATAATGACTTAGCTCACCAATGTACATATTTTCGCAGTTTTGATAATGCTCATAGGATTCAATATTCATATAAAAATTAACTTTAAAGCGACCACTTGATTGGCCTTCATTTATTATATCCAATACGCAGCGATTTAAAGAATTATTACGACCATCAAAGCAATAAGCATATAATTGACACACACCTTTAAAAAAGGCCGGTACAATTAAATCTTCACTAATAGGAGTTAATAACTGTAAATCTTGATATAGTAATTGCTCTACTCTAACATTTAGTACTTTTGCAATATCATATAAAGTCACTACATCAATAGCGATATGTCCACTTTCATATTTAGAAACGGTAGCCTTACTCTTACAAATTGCATCAGCTAATTCCTGTATAGTTAAGCGATTACGCTTTCTTAAAAATCGTATTTTAGCCCCTATTTCCTCGGCAATATTAATCATCAATAGCTCCTGGTTTCTTAAAAATACTATTTTCACATAATATATATGCTTTATTTTTATTATACTCAATCCAGCTGTAAAAACAATTATTTTAATATACTTTCAATAAACTATTTACTCCCAAAGTCTATTTATACGAAACTTTACTCCTTTTGCAATAAACTCATGTCTATGATACCGTATTAGCATAGATAAGAAACCTGCATGCACTCTTACTTATACGCGTTACTTCTATTAACAAATATGTTCCTATGAAAATTAAAGGAGTGAATCATCATGTCATATAATTTTGATGAAATCATTGATCGCCGCAATACCAATTGCTTAAATACTGATGGATTTAGAGGGTATATTTTTAATGCTGGACCAGAAAAGGTGTTCCCTTTTAAAGATGAAGAGTTTATTCGTATGTGGGTAGCCGATATGGAGTTTGCCACACCTATAGAAATTAGAAATGCTATAAAAGAGCGCATTGATAAAAAGATTTTTGGCTATACCATGTCATTCGATAATAGTTATTACACTGCTTTTAATAACTGGTGCCAACAAATGTATGATTGAACTTTTCCAAAAGAAGAATTGGTATCATCCCCAGGTATAATCCCCGCACTTTATCAACTAGTAGAACTTCTAGTGAAGCCCCATGAACAAGTTCTAACATTTACACCAGCCTATGGTTTTTTCAAACATGCTACAACATATAATCAAGTGCCACTCATTTCCATGCCACTTCTCAATACAGAGGGCTATTTCTCTATCGACTTTAAAGAATTAGAGCATATTTTAACAACTCAATCTATCAAACTATTTATTCTATGTAATCCTCATAATCCTACTGGTCGCATGTGGACAAATAAAGAGTTAACCAAGCTTGCTGAACTAATTGAAAAACATGACCTTTGGGTTATTTCTGATGAAATACATTGCGATTTAATCAGACAAAATAAAAAACATATTCCATTGGGAAAAATCATGCCTCACTACAATAAATTAATTACATGTATGTCCGCTAGCAAAACCTTTAATATGGCTGGATTAATGCTTTCTAACATCATTATTCGTAATGCAGAACTTCGCAAAGAATTTATTGCTAGAGATAAAACCATTAACTTTATCAATCCACTCTCCTATGAAGCTCATAAAGCGGCATACGAACATGGTAAACCATGGCTTGATGAGTTAAAGGCATACCTAGATGAAAACTTTGCTTTTGTAAAGAATTTTTTAAATTCAGAATTACCAAAATTAAAGATAACAATCCCAGAGTCAACCTATTTAGCTTGGGTTGACTTGAATCCATACCTTCCACCAAACACTGATGTGTCAGCGCTATTCGCTAATGCAGGCGTTTTACTCGAAGGTGGCGATGGATTATTTGTAGATAATGCTGATAATTTCATTCGCCTTAATTTAGCTATGCCACGTAGCATTATTCAAGAAGGGTTAAAACGTATTGTAGCCACTATTAATAACCAATAAAGGGAGACTACTATGAATACTAATGAAACTACTTTAGCAGCAAAAGCAAATTTATCAGTTACCGATTGGCGCCAAGCTACCCGCTTTGATAGTACCGATTGGGGCTGGATTATCATGAGTATCGGTATGGCTATCGGTGCAGGCATTGTATTCTTACCAGTACAAGTAGGTATTGTAGGTATTTGGGTGTACTTCTTAGCCGGTGCAATTGGATATCCTTCCCTCTACTTATTTCAAAGATTATTTATTAATACATTAGCTAGTGCACCAGAATGTACAGATTATCCCTCAGTAATATCTCACTATCTTGGTAAAAACTGGGGAATATTTTTGGGTGCCATTTATTTTTCTATGATTTTAATAACAATTTTTGTTTATTCCACAGCTATCACCAATGATAGTGCCTCATTCTTATATTCATTTCATCTAACAGATACAGTTTTATCACATAATCCCTTGTACGGCCTACTCGTTATCTGTCTATTAGTAGCACTAGCAGCACAGGGCGAAAAGATACTATTTAAAATTTCTACCGGCCTTGTCTTAACCAAACTCTTAGCCATAGTCACACTCGGTATTATCATGATAGAACACTGGAATATTGCTAATATTCCCAGCTTTCCTGAATTAAAAGAAGGCCTATTTCAAGCCTTTGCAATGTTACCACTTACACTAACATCTATTCTCTTTATTCAGTCAATAAGCCCTATGGTCATTTCCTATCGCGCTCACAACAAAGGATCTATTGAAGTTGCTCGTTATAAAGCACTCCGCGCTATGAATATTGCCTTTACCGTATTATTCGTATCTATTTTCTTTTTTGCAATCTCTTTTAACTTAGCCATGAGTCATGAACAAGCATTACTAGCAGCAGAACAAAATATTTCTGCCTTAGCAATTGCTGCACAAGCTATGGATGGCCATACGGTTAAAATCCTAAGTTTATTACTTAATATCTTCTCTATTATGACTGCATTTTTTGGAGTGTTCTTAGCTTTTAAAGAATCGTGCCAAGGTATTGCACTCAATCTCCTCAAAAGAGTACTAAACGAAGAGAAAATTAATACTAAATATATTTCTATAGGCACTCTCATCTTTGGTGTATTAGTATCTTGGAGTGCTAATGTGCTGAACCTACCTATATTACGACTACTAGCATTCTTAGGACCAAGCATTGGTATTGTGGGCTGCTTAATTCCAGCTATATTAGTCTATAAAGTTCCATTTTTACACAAATACAAAGGCATATCACTTTATCTAATCATCTGTACTGGCTTGCTTTTAATTCTAGCTCCATTCTTAGGAATTGACTAATCTATCAATATTGTTTACTTTTTAATTACATATTTCATACCCAACTAAAAAGCTGTAACAAAATGCAATTATATTCTGCATTTGTTACAGCTTTTTTATTTATACTAATTTTTTATTTTAAATTATTATACCAGCTATTTTAAATCCCAATCATCCCCTGGCCATAAGCAATTAATACTGCTGTAACGGCCAATAAGATAAGCACAACTACATAGTCTAAGCCTCGCATCCCAACGGTAGCTACAAAGCTATGATCTTCATTGCCAAAGCCACGAAGTTCCAACGATAGAGCCATGGTTTCTGAGCGACCTAAAGATTTTAATAGTAAAGGCTGCATAATTGACCCATAAGATTTACAGCGTTTAAAGAAATTGCTGTCTAGAGCCAAACCACGACAAGCTTGGGCTTCTTGTACCGCCTTGCTTTCAGCAATAAAATCAGGCACAAAGCGAAGGGCCGCAGTAAACATAAAGGCATATTCATAAGGAATTTTACATTGTGTAACTAAAGCCGCCGTCAAATCTTGTAGCTTAGTAGTTGCCAATAGCATAATAAACACCATGGTCATACAAAGCATGCGCAAGCCTGTAACATAAGCAGATTCTAATGTGCCGCCCCCAAGATACTGGACTAAGGCTAAAAAGGCAGCAAATATAGCTAATGTAATTACAGCCTTATATTGTTTTACCAAGAGGCCTGTAAGGAGTAAAATCAATAGTTCAAAGCCTAATAATAAAGTCAATTCATAGGACGTATTAAGTAAAATGGCCCAAATGGAGAAAGCGATAGTCATTAATATTTTTGTAAATGGTACTAATTGTTTCATATATGCCTCCTCAATTATTTGCCCATACGAGCTAACATGCGAGCTTCAAATTCAGCCATGGACTTGCAATATCCTAAACCAGGTACCGCATCAGATAATTCCACACAAGCTGGCTTAGTAAGCCCTAAATCAAATAAATCGTCACGTTTCGTAAATAATTCTTCTGGTGTCCCGTCAAAAGCCTTGGTGCCATAGCCAATAATAATAGCGCGAGTGCAATGGCCAGCCATTATTTCCATATCATGAGTCACCAAGATGATGGTCAAACCTTTTGCGCGCAACGTTTCTAACAATTCTAATAGTTCTCGGGTTTCCTTGCCATCTTGACCACTAGTTGGTTCATCGAGAATTAAAATCTTAGAGTTCATAGCTAAGGCTGATGCAATAGCAACACGCTGCTTTTCACCGCGGCGCAAAGTAGGTGGATAGGCTTCTTTTAAATGGCTAATCCCTGTATCACTTAAGGCCTTATCGGTAATCTGTGCAACTTCTTCCTTCGTATAGCCTAATTGCTCCGGCCCAAAGGCTACTTCCTGACCAACCGTAGGTCTAAACATTTGTCGATCTGGCTGTTGGAATACATAGCCAATAAAGCGACCACGGTCAGCTGGCGCTAATTGCGTAATGTCTTCACCATCATAATATATTTTGCCGCCACGTGGCTTTTCTAAGCCCATCATAAGGCGCGTAACTGTTGTTTTACCACAGCCATTGCGGCCTCCTAAGGCAATAAACTCGCCTTCTCCGATAGTAAAATCTACATCATCTATTATATCTCGACCTGGTACATAGCCAAATCGTAATCCCTTTACTTCTAACATAGCATCCTCCTATTGGTGCTTATATCAATTATGTAATCCCGCTTTAGCTGCCTCAACACTGAGCCATGGTGCTTCAAAATGATAGCCACCTTGTTCAAGTCTCATATATGTCACAAAGATAGCTGGCAAAGCATCTACATAAATATTATGTTCATACATATATCGCAAAGTACCTTCCGCTGTATCATCACAACGAATCTCCCCATCTACCATTAACGCCATGCGATTAGCATAAGGAAGTACGGCCTGCAAATCATGGTCAATAACTACTACGGTAATGCCATATTCTTTATTTAAACTACCTACTAAGCGATACAACTCTTCTGTCCCTTCTGGGTCAAGCGAGCTTGTTGGTTCGTCTAATACTAAAATGGAAGGGTTCGTAGCCAATACTGAAGCAATAGCTAAGCGTTGACGCTGACCGCCAGAAAGACTAGTAATTTTACGGTCTTCCATGCCTTCTAAACCGACTTGTTTAAATACAATGGCGCTACGCTCTTTAATTTCTTCTGGTGTGTATCCACGATTCTCCATAGCAAAGGCTACTTCTTCACCCACTGTCATCGTCACAAGCTGTGTGTCATAATCAGCGAGAACTACGCCAATTTCAGTAGCTAACTCAGCAATTTCAAGCTGTGTAGTCGCTTTGCCATTTACATAGACCATACCTTCCATGCGACCACCATAAAACTTAGGCACTGCACCAATCATGGCCATACATAAAGTAGATTTACCGCAACCAGCAGGGCCAGTCACTACCATAAAATCACCTTCGTGAACAGCTAAGTTAACCGACTTAATCGCTGGTGTATTTTTATGTCCATAATAATAAGAAAATTGTTCAATACTGATTTTAGCATCTACAGCAGGTACTAATTCATAACCACTGTGATCACTAGTAATCACTTCGTCAGCACTTGGCAAGTAACCGCGTCGTGCAAATAAACGTTGTGCTGGAATGTAGAGGAGTGGTGTTACCACAGCATTACAAAGGGCTACGATTAAAACTAAAGGCCACATACCTTTTAGATATACTTCTAAAGGTAAATCTAACAGTTTAAATAGAATCGTTACGAAAATGCCACCGGACACGAGTGTACTTAAAAATCCAGATACTACTGGAGGCAACATCATGCGGCCAAATTTAAAGCGACTAAACAACTGTGCTACAAAGGCACAAGTGAGCGCTCCAGCAGGTTCACTCAATAAGTTAGCATAAGGAAATGCCGACTTAGACGTCATCACATTAATGAGTGCTGCTACCAAACCAATGCCCAAAGCTTGACGATAATTAGGTCTAGTAAGGTGAATAGCTACGCAATACGTTGCAATCATCCAGTTTGGTGTAATCCCAGCTACGCTAGGACTTACTAAATGTAAAATAGTCCCTAATGCGAGCATCAATGTGCTCACTGTGACCCAGCGGAACTGACCACCTTGCACATGGGTATATACTAATTTTGAAACATCAGTTACTCGTTCCATACGAATCCTCCTAAAAAAGGGTATAAAAAAAACCTTTCAATCCACTAATACAATGTACTAGGGACGAAGGTTACTCCGCGGTGCCACCCCAATTGACTCTATTCGAATCCGGCTCACTACGTACGGCTCATTATATACCAACACTGACTATCATAAATTTGCAACTGAACTTAGTAAGTAACTTATTACCTACTCTCATTATCAGTCAAACTATGGTTGCTAGTTTATACTGGCGATACGCGCTCCTTTGTTAACGGTCAGAGACGACCGGTGGTACCTACTAAACTTCGGGCCACATCTCCCAGGGCCATTCCTTACAATGTCTGGCATCGGGCTTCCACCACTCCCGACTCGCTGTAGCTGACTACTTATAAGTACTCTTCCTGTTCACAGATGATGTCTATATGTTTTGCTTAATTATACACACAAGAAATTCGTAAGTCAATAGGTAGTTGGTATATTTATTTTAAAATAGAATAGTTAGTCTATGTATTCTTCTAAAATTAACGCCTAATAACAGGCAAAAAGCTTCTAAGAAATACCGCTATTGTATCTCTTAGAAGCTTTAAATTTACTCACTTATATTATTTTTATTGGAAGTGATGTTGTTTAGTCATAGGATCATAAGTAGGTACAGGACCATATTCGTTAGGGAATGGTTTAGTCGCTAAGCAACCTATAACGATACTACCTACACCGCCAAATAAGCCAGCTAAAATAACCCACCATCCAGAGTAACCTGCATCATGTAAACGACGTACAGATACTCCTAAGCTTGGCAATGCTAACGCTAATGCAACCAAACCTGATACAATGTCAGCACCTTCATCGTCCCCAATAAGAGCGCCCAATACAGCCGCAAGAATGACAACAATAAAGCTAGCCAATGTAAAATACCAATACTCCTTACGGCTTGCACGGCCATTGAAGCAGAAATATTTTTTAGTTACTATATCCACAAAGTTATCAATAAATGGTGGTGCACTTTGCCAATTAGGTGGCAATTGTTGATAACCACCTTGTTGATATCCTTGCTGATAATTACCTTGTGGTTGACCATAGACTGGTTGTTGTGGCGCTTGATACGAGCCACCTTGAGTAGTTGGACCACCTACAGGACCATTGACTTGATTGGCTGGTCGATTATTGGACTGATTATTAGCAGCTGCCCCTTGACCATTGCTCTGAGCTAAATGCTCCCCGCAATTTGGACAAAAAGCTGCCCCATCATTAATTTGTTTTCCGCATTCTGGACAAAACATAATATGCCTCCTTACATTATATTAAAATCTATACTTAGCAAATATTTCCAAACATTAACAACTTATGTAAAAATTATCTTAAATAAGCTATATTTAGATACCTTGCCAGTAATTCGTTGCAACTTTTCTTATATAAATTTCATCAAACTCTTCTTATATAAATTGCATTAAAAATTTTGTTTATGCCGTTGACCATGAGGAATATAATTCCTAAAGTCTGGCAAAGGCCCAAATTCATTAGGCTGTGGGTCACTTTCTAAGCACATAAATACGAGTAACACAAAACTGCCCAAGCCTGTAAGACTTAATAAGAGCCATAACGTACTGCGTCCTGTATCATGTAAACGCCTTGCTGTAACCGCTAAATTCGGCAAGAAAAATACCAATGGTGCAATATAGAACCCAATGCCCAAGGTCAATATGCCCGATGCAAGTGTAAGAATTAAGGTTGCCAATTGAAAGTACCAATATTCTTGTCTTGTAGCGCGACCTTCAAAATTTACATAATTATCTAAAAAGCACCATTTAAAATTTTCTACAATACCAGGCGAACTAACCCATCCTGGTGGATATTTGCTATATACATAAGCTCCATTAGGGGGTCCATATGGATTCGACCCATATGAATTCTGCATGGCCCCACCAACTTGAGGTAGCTGATTAGAGGCTTGATTCATAACACTTGGTAGCTGAGATGCATTAGACTGTTGCTGAGCCAATGTATTCATACTCGATGAAGTGGCTGGATTTACACTCGATGATGCCGATGGATTAGCCTGTGGCGCAACGCCTGAATTCACCTGTGCTGGGCCGGCTGTTCCTGTAGTCGGTAACTTCGCCCCACAATGAGAACAAAATAGTGCCCCCGCTTTTGCCTCCGTACCGCATTGAGGACAAAACATGGTATCACTCCTTCTTCAAAAATATATCATTGGCATTATTATACACTACTCACCAGATAAATAAAAATCGCACCAAGTAAGTCTATAACAACGCCTGACCTTACGTAGGAGTTTAAACTTTATCGTAAGTATCCCACTCAAGTCAAGCAACTGTAATACACAGCAATTAGCCGTCTAAACTAAAGCTAAATCAAAGCCTAAAATTAAAGCAAAACACCAAAAGTAAATCAAAGTCTAAAAGTAAATCCAAAATTAAAGCTAAATCTAAAAGTAAGATTAAAGCCAAAAACTAAAACTAAAGCTAAATTTAATCTTTATCCTTCATAATATGTATAATCAGGCAAAGGTCCATATGGATTAGGTCCTGGCGTACTTGGCAACAGCATAAATACAAATAAAGCAATATTGATAAGCGGCACAAAGCTAATTAATAGCCACCAGCCAGATCGCCCCGTATCATGTAAACGACGAACTGAAATACCTAAACAAGGTAATAAAAAGACTAAATTCAATGCTACAGAAGCACCATAGGAAATAATAAAATTATCAAAAATAAGGCCAATTAAAGTAATAATCAACAAAGTAAATACGCTATTAGCCAAAACGAAACGCCAGTATTCTGCGCGCGTAGCTCGCCCCGTAAAACTTGCATATTTTTTAGTCATGCACATCTTAAAATTAGGAATTAATGCCAAACTGCCCACCCAATTTGGTGGATATCCTACATATGCATTATGTCCCATTGCTCCACTTGCAGCTGGATTCATACCGCCATTAACCCCACTTCCCATAGGCTGTTGTCCTTGCGGCTGAACGGGTGCGCTTTGCATACGAACCTGTGGCGGTTGCATCTGAGGCTGAGCAGGTTGGCTAACGCTAGTATTCTGTTTAAATTGATTTCCACAAGCAGGACAAAATTTAACTCCATCAGCTACTTGTTTCCCACATTGATTACAAAACATGTATATCACTCCTCTACTACCAAGCTAGATTGTTCTTTAACTTCATCGTAAGTACATGGCGTACAGCGTCATCTAGGCGCTCTTTAGAAATATCTCCATTGCGCACCGCTTTTAACAGTGCATTATAACCTTCAATAGCATGGTCATATTCCTGTCCAATAAGAACCATATCTGCCCCTGCTTGGATTGTTTTAACACTCATTTCACCAAAACTATAATGGTTAGCTACAGCGCCCATTTCCATATCATCAGTAATAATAACACCTTTATAGCCCATTTGATTGCGAAGCATATCCTGCATAATCACCTTGGACAAACTGGCTGGCGCTTCACTATCAAGGCCTGTATAGGTAGCATGGCTCACCATAACCATGTAGTCATTATTATCTACAGATTGAATCATTGTTTCAAAAGGTTTTAAATCGGTAGCCCACATATCCTCTGCACTGACATCAATAACATTTCCTTCTTTATGAAGGTCCGTCACAGTACGGCCAATGCCAGGAAAATGTTTGAGCGAGTAAATAAGCCCTGCCTCATGATAGGACTCACCTACAGCCTTCACAAAAGGAATCACACCGTCTGCAGTCGTGCTATAGGAGCGTTTATCGCTAAGGCCTAAGTCCGCTACTGGTGCAAAATTCACATTAAAACCTAGCTCTTTTAATTCCTTACCACTAGTAAGCGCTAATTTTGCGGCCTCACTCACCTCTCCTTGGCCAAGCGTTTGCGCCGCTGGCACATTAGTTAATTGATCGCTCATGCGCTCTACAAGACCACCCTCTTGGTCAACAGCCACAAAGAGTGGTACTTTTTCACTTTGACGAGCTGTTTTTTGCAAATCCTTAATAAGATCGGCTACTTGTGCTTTGGACTCCATATTGCGGTCGAATAAAATAATACCGCCCATTTTATATTCGCTCAACATATAGGCTACATCATCGCTCACCTTCGTGCCTTGCATGCCAAATAAAATAAGCTGCCCTACTTTATCCGCATCACTCATAGACTCCATTAAAGCGTCGACTTTTTGCTCCGCTGTAAGCTCTTGCTTTTGCCAAATCTCTTCCTTAGGCGCCTCTGATGTGGCCTTACCACAACCCACTAAAGCCAATAATAGGCCAGTTACTAAAGTAAAGCTCAACGCTTTTTTAAACATTCCATGTCCTAGTTTAAACTGCTTCATAAATTAACTCTTACCTCCTATAATTGTCTTGCTTCAATGCTATCAATGAGCCAACGATTATTGACCTTAACCATTGTTGCTTGACCAGAGAAAGAGCGTTTTACAGTGCCATTTCCTTCATAATCTGTGGCGTGTAGGACGAAATTAAGTATGATTTGATTATTATTTTGAGACACTACATTCATCGAGTCTACTACACTTTCCTTAGTAGTAGCAAAGCCACTAGCCCAAGCATTTACATCGCCTGCTTGATTTTTAAATTGGTCTGTAAATTGATTATAAGCAGCCGTATAGTTGCGAGCTGTAATGTACTGATGATATTGATTAAATGACCGTTGCGCACTTTCTGCATCTACTTTAGCTGGATCTGGCTTAGGTGCAGGCGTTGCCGTTTGCACTGGCGTAGACGTTGCTGTTTTCCCTCTTGGCTCCGATTTTAAAGAGTCACGTTTATGAGATGGGCTATCGTCCTCATCTTCATAGGTGTAGCCATTATACACTTCATAACTTTCTTCAAAATCACTAGCCATATTCATAATATTGCTAAACATAAGCATCCATGATGTGCCCCATAAGACTAGAGATAAAATAATAGCTGCAATAATATGGACTTTATCATTTCGCTCATATAGCTTACGCCCTGGCGCTACTGGTGTATATGGCTGTGCCCCTTGAGGATTAGCTTGACCTGGTAGACCTTGGGAATTCGGCTGACCTACACTTTGAGTTGTCTGTAATGTAGGTCCCTGAACAGTTTGTGCTCCACCAACTCTATTCATAGGTGGTGCTGGTGGCACTGGTAGTACAGCTCCCTTAGAAGACTCAGTAGATGAACCAGGCTTAACTGGTGGCACTGGTGGTGCTACTTCGTTTTGTGCCTTTGCTACTGGCGCCGGCGGCACTGGTGGTGCCTCTGACGAAGCAGGCTTAACTGGCGGAATTGGCGGTGCAGGCGGTACTGATGATTCTGGTGATGGAGCCGCCTTACTTCCTTCTGATTCTACTATAGGCGTAACTGATGCGGCTGTACCTCCTACCGACGTATCTGCTGTTGCGGTAACTACTGTAGACTCAGCAGCGCCTTTAACGTCTACCTGGTGCTCCTCACGCAATGAGCCTCCACATTGACTACAAAATTTCCCCTGCGGCTGTTCATGGCCACATGCTTCACATTTCATATAAAACACTCCTTCCTAACACTCATATATGAAATATTAAAATTAACAACAAAATATCTAAACACTACCTCAACTAAAAATAATGTATTTATAATCACCTTCATTTACTTCTCTTTCACATAGTAAGTATAATCTGGCAAAGGACCATATTGATTGGTAAATCGCTGACTTTTTCTTAAACAAAGAAGTAAATGTATAATTGACAATCCCTCTGATACCACAGTGGCGGGCAGTAAAAAATTGCCTATATCATTAGGACCTACTAAGAAATTAATAATAATACTAGGTATGGCCAATAGATTCCACATACCACTCAATCCAGAGTCATGGAGTCGCCGAACCCCAGCACTGAGTATAGGAATAGTAAAAATAAACAATATAGCATAATATACTATATCTTCTAAGGCGCCCCAGTTCAATAATATGGCTCCTGTTTCTACGAGTATAGAAATAGTTGTAAACACTAAGATAAATCTAAAATATTCAGCCCTTGTCATACGCCCTGAAATATCTTTATATTTCTTAGTCATAGACTCTCTAAAAACAGACCAAACATCTAAAGACCCTACCCAAGGGCCCAATTGCCACTCATATATAGGATAATAAGGATACCAAGGTTGCTGTGGCCCCTGCCCCCTATAATATGTCTGACGAGCTACAGGACGTCCGCAACGAGGACAAAAGTTTCCATCTTGAGGAATTTCATGTCCACAATATATACAAAACATGCATGTTCCTCCTATCCTTCTAAGAAAACACCAAGCACAGCCAACGTCGCTATGCATACTATAATGAGGACAGCAATCCAGCCCGAGTCATTGCGATTATATATAGGCCGTGGTGGCACCGGTGGTTGTTGTGTACCATTAGGCCAACCTGATGCTCCTGGCCCTGACTGTTGCCCCGGTACTTGCCAAGGCTGTTGATTAGAACCTTGCCACGGCACTTGATTTTGACCTTGCCACGACGACTGCTGTTGCCCTGACGGCTGATTTAGTGACTCCCCTGATACTTGATTTGGTTCTTCCCCTGACATGTAGTTTGATGCTTCACCTGGCGCACCTTGCAAGGGCTCTCCTAATTGCTCATTCATTGCATTCATTTCTGAATCCCTAGCCTTAATCTCATCAACAGATGCTCCATGAGAGCCTAAGGGCTCCTCAGAAGCTTGATACCTATCATTAGATTCATAGCTATCATTGGTTTTATAACTATCATTGGTCTTATAACTATTATTAACCTCAGTGCTATCATCGGACAGCTCTGTTGATCCATTACTATCTACTGTGGGGACTGATTCCGAATACGGGCTTACTTCTGGCTCACCATGTAGCACTTGACCACATTGATTGCAAAAGCGTTCCTGTTCGTCCTTACTACCACAATTTGGACATTGCATATATCTCCCCCCAATCTTGCAAGTAACCTCTTATATAATACTAATACATCCCTATATAATACTAATACGCTACGGAGCAATTAAACTCCTTGTACCATTCTAGCATTTACTATTATTTGTAATATAAATGCTCATACTGGATATATTACTATTTTTAAAGAGTTAAAAATTCATTTTATTTTTATACTTTGTATTATACAGAAAATGTTGATAAAAATCTCCACAAAAATAAAAAGACTTAGCCCCGAAAGACTAAGCCTTTTCTCTATATCCCTATGTTACCCTTACATGCCTACAATAGTGCTTTAAACTAAAAAATTATTGAATGGAAGGTCAAGATTATTAAATGGAAATGCAAGATTTTATCCTGCTAACAAAAACTACAGAAGCTCCTAACTAAAACTAAAGAGTATCGCCCTAGTCTATAAAGCTCATAACAGCTTCTGTCATCCCCTCTGTATTGACCTTTATCATCCCCGGCTTATAAATATCCCCCGTCCGATAGCCTGCATCTAAAGCCTTAGCTACCGCATTTTCTATCGCATCAGCAGCTGCACTAGCATCTAATGAATGACGACAAAGCATAGCCGCCGACAAAATCGTCCCCAAAGGATTAGCAATACCCTGGCCGGCAATATCCGGCGCTGATCCATGAATTGGCTCATACAAAGCAGTCCCCGTCCCCATGGAAGCAGAAGGCAAGACACCGAGAGAACCAGATACAACAGCTCCCTCATCGCTGAGAATATCCCCAAATAAATTAGTCGTTACAATCACATCAAATTGTCCTGGATTTACTACTAATTGCATGGCTGTATTATCTACATATAAATACTCCATCGCAATGTCTGAATGAGCGGCTGCTTTTTCTTGTGCAATTTTACGCCATAAACGAGAAGACGCTAGCACATTAGCTTTATCCACGCTTGTGATGCGACCTTTTCGCTTACGCGCCGTCTCAATCGCTACATCCATAATGCGCTCAACTTCATATCTCGCATACGTTTCTTTATCCCAAGCCACTTCATTAGAACCTTCACCACTAGCCTCAGCTCGCTCACCAAAGTAAATGCCACCTGTTAATTCACGGACAATCACAAAATCTACATCTTTTACAAGCTCCGGTTTTAATGGGGAGTATTCGCGAAGAGCCGGAAAAATTTTAACAGGTCGTAAATTGCAAAATAAGCCTAACGCCTTGCGAAGTCCTAAAATAGCTTGCTCTGGACGTAAATGAGGTTCTACCGTATCCCATTTAGGCCCGCCTACAGCGCCTAATAGGACTGCATCAGCTGCTTGGCAGGCTTCGATAGTATCTTGTGGCAAGGGCTCCCCAAACTCATCAATGGCTGCGCCACCGGCCTTTTTTTCAATCCACTTAATCGTAATGCCTTCTGCCGCAAGTGCTTTATTCATGACTTGACGCGCTGATTGGACTATTTCACTACCAATACCATCGCCATCAATAGCAACAACTGTTTTATTTATACTCATACGCCTGCTCCTCAATACCTATTTCTTACTCTATCGACTATGCCACTAAATCACTAGTGAACCTCATATATTAAGCTCGTTCTTTTGCAAAATTTACAAGACCACCGGCTTTAGCGATGCTTTGAATAAATGCTGGTAATGCCGTTCCCTCATACACTTCGCCTGTTGTTATGTTATGAACCTTGCCAGCCCCAAGCTCTACACCAATTACATGATCGGCTTTAATATTGTCTACAGCATCGCCAATTTCAATAACTGGCAAGCCAATATTAATGGCATTTCTAAAGAAAATGCGCGCAAAACTATGAGCAATAATGCAAGGCACACCATTAGCTTTTATTACCGCAGGAGCATGCTCCCGAGAGGAGCCACAACCAAAATTCTTTCCTGCCACCATTATGTCACCAGGTTTAACCTGTTCTGCAAAGCTTATATCAATATCTTCCATAGCATGTGTAGCCAATTCCTCCATCTCAGCAATGGCTAAATAACGCGCCGGAATAATTACATCTGTATCTACATTGTCGCCGTAGCGCCAAATTTTACCTTGAAAATCCATAGGGCCTCCTTATATTAAGTTCTTAGCCTTAAATTTAAATTATAGTTAACGTTAAAATTTACCTCAAAATAAAATTAAACTTAAGGTAGACTTAAACTCTCTCTTACTCTTACTCTTTATCTTTTATATTAATTCTTCAACATATTTTAAATGATTGCGCTAGCCTAATTAAACTATTTCCTCCGGCCCTGCAATGCGCCCAAGGATAGCACTAGCGGCGGCTACATAAGGACTAGCTAAATAGACTTCACTATCTACATGGCCCATACGCCCTCTAAAATTACGATTAGTTGTCGATACTGTGCGTTCCCCGGCGGCCATAATCCCCATATAACCACCTAGACAAGGTCCACAGGTTGGGGTACTAACCGCACAGCCAGCGGCTACAAAGATATCTACTAAGCCAGATTTAATAGCTTGATCATACACATCTTGACTGCCAGGCACTACAATACAGCGGACGAAATCTGCCACCTCTCTACCTTTAAAGATAGAAGCAGCTGCTTCCAAATCTTCATAGCGACCATTTGTACAAGAGCCAATAACGACTTGGTCAATAGCGATATCCTTAGGTACCTCATTAATATAACGCGTATTAGATGGCAAATGAGGGAATGCCACCACTGGTTGAAGAGCTGCCAAATCAATGGTAATTTCTTCGCAGTATACCGCATCAGGATCTGCTGCAATTGGCGTAAACTCTCGTTTTACGCGACCAGTTACATATGCTTCTGTCACGTCATCATAAGGGAACACGCCACATTTGCCACCTGCTTCAATGGCCATATTGCAAATCGTCAAACGGTCTGCCATCGTCATATGAGCTACGCCATCGCCAGTAAACTCAATGGCTTTATAACGTGCTCCATCGACACCAATGCGACCAATTAACTCAAGAACAATATCCTTACCAGTTACCCATCGATTGGGCTTACCAGTCAATTCTACTTTTATACTTTCAGGCACTTTGAACCAAGTTTTCCCCACAGCCATAGCAACGCCTGCATCAGTAGAGCCTACACCTGTGGCAAAAGCACCTAAGGCGCCATATGTACAAGTATGTGAATCCGCCCCAATAATCATATCCCCTGGTGCTACAAGGCCTTGTTCTGGCAACAATACATGTTCAATACCCATGCGGCCTACTTCAAAATAGTGGGTAATACCATGTTCGCGCACAAAATTGCGCATGATCTTAGCTTGCTCCGCTGATTTAATATCTTTATTAGGCGTAAAATGGTCCGGTACTAAATAAATTCGCTCTGTATCAAACACAGATTTGCCGATTTTTTTAAATTCTTTTAGCGCCGGTGGGAATGTAATATCATTCATTAAAATAGCGTCTAATTGGCACTCTACAATTTGCCCCGCTTTTACTTCTGCCACGCCAGCATGACGGGCCATATTCTTCTCTGTAATTGTCATTCCCATATTATATCCTCCTCAGGAAACTCTCTCTTTTTTCTTATCTCTCTCTTATATCGTTCTTATGTATATCTTATATATTTTTATATAAGTATTTATATTACTCTTACTATCACATATATACAACCCATTTACTAAGCGTAATATAGCCTTAAGCAGTCATTTCATTTTCAATCTCTTCTTTTAAGTAAATATAATTTACTGCATTAATATAGGCCAATACACTAGATAAAATTACGTCTGTACTTACGCCACGCCCATTGTAGCGGCGTCCTTTATACTCTACAGTGACCTGAACCTCACCTAATGCATCTTGTCCTTCCGTAACGGCGCGCACTTGATAGTCTTTTAAAATAATAGGTAAGCCAATCACTCGTTCACAAGCTTTAAGGGATGCATCTACAGAACCGTCACCCACAGCTGCATCTTCTCGTACTCCACTAGGCGTCACTAAGCGCACATCAGCATAGGCATAACCGCGCTCATTGGAATGGTAATGATGATGAACAAGCTCAATCGCTTTCGTATGTTCAATATTATCAATAACTAAGGCTAAAATATCTTCATCAAAAATCTCTTTTTTACGGTCTGCTAAGGCTTTAAACTTACCGAACAACTCATTGATCTTAGCCTCATCGAAAGCAAAGCCCATCATTTCCAAATGACTTTCAAAGGCATGGCGCCCTGAATGTTTCCCTAGGACAATATTAGTCTTTTCAGCCCCTACGCTTTCTGGAGTCATAATTTCATAGGTAGTTGGATTATTTAACATGCCATGCTGATGGATACCAGACTCATGAGCAAAGGCATTCGCCCCGACTATAGCCTTATTAGGTGGCACTACCATACCCGTTAACTTGCTAATCAACTTGCTTACGCGCGTAAATTGCTTTGTATCAATCACCGTATCTACACCATAAATATCGCGCCGTGTGTGAAGGGACATAACAACTTCTTCAATGCCCACATTGCCAGCTCGTTCCCCCAAGCCGTTAACAGTGCACTCTACTTGTCGCGCTCCATTTTGAATAGCCGCTAATGTATTGGCATTAGCAAGACCTAAATCATCGTGACAATGAACGCTGATAATTGCCTTTTCAATGCCCTTTACATGGTCTTTAATGTATTTAATCTTCCCGCCGAATTCTTCTGGCGTCATATAGCCTACTGTATCAGGTACATTCAAAATAGTGGCACCCCCCTCAATGGCTACGGAAAATACTTCACAAAGATAATCCATATCTGTGCGGGATGCATCTTCTGCGGAAAATTCAATCTCATGGAATTTTCCCTGTGCAAAGGCTAAACAGTCCTTAATAATCTCAATCACTTCACTGCGTGTCTTTTTTAATTTATATTCCAAATGAATATCACTTGTGGCAATAAAAATGTGAAGGCGATTTTTTTCAGCCCCTTTTAATGCATTGGCAGCTTGTTCAATATCTTTTTTATTGGCTCTAGCCAATCCACAAATAGTAGCCCCTTTTACACGATTAGCAATGGCCTCTACCGCTTCAAAATCGCCAGGTGAAGCAGCGGGAAAGCCTGCTTCAATCACATCAACACCTAAACGAACAAGATTTTGAGCAATTTCAATCTTCTCAGGCGTTTGAAGACTTACACCAGGACTTTGCTCACCATCGCGCAAAGTAGTATCAAAGAAATACACTCGATTTGTTGTATCTGTATTAGCTGTATTTGCACCTACATTATTAGTCTCTCTCATTATGATCTCCTCTTTCTTCTTTCTCAAACTAGCCTCAAAGTCTCTCACCTCTTCAAGGTCAGCTCTCTTCTTTCTCAAGCTAGCCTTAAAGTCTCTCACATCTTTAAGACCTCTCTCTTCTTTCTCAAAAGTAAACTAAAATACTTCCTCCTAAAACTATATAAAAAAGCCCCTGGACAAACAGAATAATTCTGCGTCCAGGGGCGTCATGATTTTTACCATATACAATATAGGATGAATAAAGACTCTTGCACTTACATATAACTTCCTCATTAATGCATGTACATCACTACTACAACATTAATACATATATGTACTTTATTCACTTACTATATTTATATACAAAAAGCCCCTGAACTCACAATTGTGAATCCAGGGGCGTTATTACATAACACGGTACCACCCTAGTTGGTGCTCTTTAGTTATAACGTAACTACCGTCATAGCTTACTGAGTTTCAGCTACAATGCTCACAGGGGAGTTTCGATGATACAAGCTCTATTGCCTCACACCAACCGGCAACTCTCTGACAGCAACTTCGTATATCTTTAAACCTGTTCATTGCATGTTTCATTTGATGTTTGTTATTTTCTCACACGAAGAGACATTTGTCAATTAAAAAGAGAGTGTTATTTTTAAAATATGCAATTCGTGTAATTTTATCTACTTCTAATAGATATATCTACATCGAGTTTGCCTGCTAATTAACAGGCAATTGTAAGCCCTTAATACATGTGGCGCGTATGGTGAGGCTGATTTTATTGTTTTACATTTTTAGCTACCATAAAGCCTGTTGCTTGTTGGTTCGCCATAATAGTTACATCGGAAATCTGTACGCGACGTGGTTGATTAGCAGTAAATAAAATAACCTCTGCAATATCTTCTGCTTGAAGTGCCTCAACACCAGCATATACATTGGCTGCTTTTTCTTTATCTCCATGGAAGCGAACTTCACTGAATGGCGTTTCTACAATGCCTGGCTGAATATTTGTCACTTTAATATTAGTCTCAATCGTATCAATACGAATGCCATCGCTTAAAGTCTTTACCGCTGCTTTAGTTGCGCAGTATACAGCTCCTTTTGCATAGGCATAAATCCCTGCAGTGGAACCTAAATTAATAATATGACCTTCATTGCGTTCCTTCATATATGGCAAGATAGTGCGTGTCACATATAAAAGACCTTTAACATTAGTATCAATCATAGTGTCCATATCATCTAAGGCACTTTCTTCAAAAGAATCAAGCCCTTGTGCTAAGCCCGCATTATTAACAAGCACATCGATTTGACCTACTTCTTCAATAATCTTAGGTAAAGTTGTAGTCACAGCGCCACGATCAGATACATCGAGAGTAAATACAGTTACTTTTACACCATGTTCTGCTTCCAAGCTTTGTTTTAACTCATCCAGAACAGCTTGACGACGGGCACAAAGAATTAAATTATCCCCATGTTTAGCAAATGCTTCTGCCGTAGCACGGCCAATCCCAGACGTAGCACCAGTAATTAGTACATTGCGACTCATAATACATTCTCCTTTGCATTGAACGGACAAATTATTAAACAGACAGGTAATAGTCAATCTTAGTTCCTATTATACGCTGAATTTTAGATAAAACAACAAAGTATATCTTAGTCATAACAAAATAAGCGCCTTAGCTTACCACCATTCATTGATAAAGGTTGTTTGCTTAGGATAGAGCGCATCCAGTGCTTCCACGATGTAATCACAACCAGCAGGAACAGTTAATTTACCTTCAAATACGAGCTGTGATGCGGTCATGCGGCCCATCAAAATAAGACCTAGGCCGCCCACTGTAATGGTAGGGATGGTGCCCTCTAGGCCTTGCGCCTCCGCCTCATCTACAGGCTGTGCCACCACCTTCTGATCCTCTCCAATAGAAAACTGGAATATGCCATCATTCCACTGCGCCATAGTATCTAAAACGCGCATTTTAAATTGAGTATTGCCACTGCCTAAGAGAGATTGTACCGCCTCTTTTTTAGCCGGTACTTGCTCAATAGCTAATGACACATCTACAATACGACTCATCATATATGGCATTGTCGTATGCCCTGTTTTTCCATCAGGATGGAATATATAGGATTCATCCCCAAGCCCTTCATTCCAACGAAGAGTCTCGCCTTGAGAACGGTGATTATAAAAATAGTTTAAAAGACCACGCTGGGCACGTCGGGTTGAATAAATAAACTCTGTTACAGGGATCTCACTAGCTCCTAAACGATACATAGCATAGCCTTCTATAGGACCTTCATCCTGCACAGCCTCTGTATGACCTGTACCTTCAACTGGACCACGTACATACGCAATGCGCACGCCTTCAGCAAAGAGACTCTCTAAGAGGCGAGTCCATTCTTTTTCACCACGCACGGCATAGCCTGATGTATGTTTTGTATAGGCTTCATACACAGGCGCCAATAAAGGCCATTCACTTACGTCCTGAATAAGGCCAAACTCCATAGTCTTATCTGTTAAAGGACGGAGCTCTTCTAATGGCAAAGTCTGTACCCATTGGTGAGCATATAAATCCCAGCCATATTGTTGATAAAAAGCTGCTTTGGAAGGCATTAAAATCGTCAAACCTTGTTTTCTTCGTCGCAAGTCCTCTAAGGCATGAGTCAATAAACGACCACCAATACCGCCACGGCGCGCTACAGGGTCAGTGGCAACACCTACCATGTAACTCATAGGGATTACAGCACCTCGTACATTAATATTGTATTGGCGCAAATGCACCATGCTAGCTAGTAAATCACCTTCATAGCCGACTAATGTATGCTCTGGCTCATAGGCTTTTTCAAAGTAATATTTAAAAAAAGGTGTATCTTCTGTTTCAAAACAGTAGTCCCAAAGGCGTTTTACCGCTCGTGTGTCACTTTCTTTAGCAATTCTAAATTCCATCTATATCACCCTTTCCTCGGTAAATTTTGAAAAAAATAGGGAGCCCTACGGACTCCCTAAAATTTATGCATTGGCTTCTGCAGCGGCTTTTTCTTTAAGGCATATAGCATCATATTTTTCTGCATAATGATCAGGATTATATGATTCTTTTGCTTTACGTAAGCCAGGTAAGCCCATATCTTCTTCACGGTTAACGAATTCAACATCAGCAAATTCGTGACGTAAAAATTCATTATTAATAGCTTGATACAAACCACGAATCGTTGGATTTGCTTTTTCAATGTGAATGAGAGCCATGCGGTCATTTAACATTTGACCAATAGTAAAGGCTTCGATGCGACCAAATAATTTAATGGCGCCCCCTACTAGACCCAATTCATCCCAATGAGTAAAGAGCAATTTAATCGCTTCAAGCTCATCCTCAATACCTTCTTCGTGATGTGTTTCCACCCAAGACTCAGCGGTAGCAATGCAATCAGCAAAAATATCATCAGTCAATGGCATGTATTCATAATTAGTGTATTGCATGCGGAATTGATTTAAATGATTTTTCTTCTGACGCAATTTTTTACCAGCTAAGGTAATCATGTCTTGCGTTCTATAAATATACTCGAAATTATCGCGGTCTGGCGTAAATTCATAACAATCAGGGCAAAGGTTGTTCATACGCTCTACCATAATAGGGTTTACCCCTTTTAATCTAAATGGCAAATTGTTTTCCTTAAACCACTCTTTAGCCATTTCAAGGCCATCTACGAACTTAGCATCTTTTCCTGCGAAAGGAGGTAACATGAATGGTTCGCGTTTACCGCCCCCTTTAATAAAGAGAACGCCATCTTCTTCAGCCCATTCGATACCATATGGATCTTGCCACATAAATAAAGTTGTGAAGCAACAATCTGATGCTTCATAATGATGCTCTGCAAAATAAGCATCAATTAAAGGTTTATCTTTTAATTCAAAACGTCTAAAATCTAAAATCGGAATCGCCTCCTGAAAACTCTATCAAATCATAGTCTGCACTGTAGTACAAACTCGCATATATTGTTAGTAATTTCACACCCTTTTGCCCCAAGATCATGCCACTAGCGCTCACATAAACTTGAAAATAAAGGCTGTAAAAATACACAGCAAATCTATTATACTACATAATTTAATTTTATAAAATTATCTATATCTATATATCTCATTCTATCTATATGTATTGTATCATAGAATAGGCGAAAAGAGAATTATGAACATTTAGTCCCTTACCATGTTATAATAAACACAAAATTTATCAGAGTCTTTTACTTCAATACAATTTATTTCATCCCTTACTATCTATTATTTTAAATCCTACACAATATACAATCTTATATAGGAGCTAGTACATGACCTTACAACAAATAAAATACATTCTAGCCATTGCCGAAACTAACTCTATTACTGAGGCTGCTAGGCGTTTATTTATTTCTCAACCCAGTTTATCCAACGCCTTACAAGATATTGAAAAAGAGCTCCAAGCACCGCTCTTTATTCGCCGTCGCAATGGCGTTATATTAACTCAGTTTGGGCAACAATTTATTGGCTACGCGCGAGCAGTACAACAACAAGTCGATTTATTAGAAGATAATTTTATCAATAATCGGCCTTCTAATATCCGCTTTTCAGTCTCCACACAACACTATACATTTACAGCCAATGCCTTTGTTGAAATGGTAAAACAATTCGGTGAAGAGCGGTTTGAGTTTATCCTCAATGAAACACAGACCTATCAAATTTTAGAGGATGTAAAAAATCGCTTCAGCGATTTAGGCGTGCTCTACTTAAGTCAATCCAATGAAGCTGTATTGCGCAAAGAAATAGAGCAACGCCAACTTCAATTCATTCCCTTATTCACTACCAAACCTCATGTATTTTTGCGCAAGAATCACCCCTTGTCAACTAAATCTATCGTCACCTTAGAGGATTTAAAACCTTATGCACGACTTAACTTTTTACAAGGTCCCTATGAATCAAATTATTTTTCAGAAGAATTGCTCAGCACCTTACCTACTGATAAACTAATCCGCATCAGCGATCGCGCCTCTGTTGTCAATCTATTAGTGGGACTCGATGGCTATACTATTTCTATTGGCATTATGCCTAGCTATTTACAGGGCGACGTACTCATTGCTATTCCCCTAGATTATGATGAATCCATCACCATTGGCTATGTAAAATTAAAAAATCAAACACTTTCCGAGTTAGCCTTACTGTATATAGAAGCGTTAAAGACTTATGAAAATAAGCATTAATCACCACATTTAAAGATATAATAGCTTGTATTTTTATATAATTGATACTTGGCAAAAAGCCATCCATAGCTAAAAACTATGGATGGCTTAATTTTTTAACTATTACCTATTACATAAGTATATATAGTATGATAGGCATAATCTATTTCTAAAAAATGTAAAATCAATGCCAGTCTTTGTAATCTAAACAAAGACTATCTCATACAAAGGAGTTTCATATGTCATCCTATATACTAGCTAATTATGTTCTATACTGTATCATCAATGCCTTTACACCTGGCCCTGGCAATATTTTAGCCTTAAACACCACCAATACCTATGGCTGGTCTAAAGGCAAGCCTTTATTCTTTGGTATTTTTGCTGGCTATTTTGCAGTTCAAATCATCAGTGGATTGTTCGTATCCTTTTTAGGCAGCAGTTTTCCGCAAGTGCTTACCATCATAAAATACTTTGGCATTGCATATATTCTCTGGCTTGCCTATAGCATTGCGACTAGCAAGCCTACAGTACATACACAAACTCATAAGGCCTCGTTCCTAAAAGGATTCTTACTACAATTTGTAAATGTTAAAATCTATATCTTTGCCATTACAGCCTTAACTGGTTATATCACGCCCTATACAACTGACATCATTTGGATTTTATCTGCCAATATTTTCATTGCCACCATCGGCTGCATTGCCACTAGTTCCTGGATTGCTGCCGGGCTTGCTTTACAGCGCGTATACAACAAACATTTTCGACTCATCAACATCCTACTAGCCTTAACGCTACTTGAATGCGTATACAGTATGCTTTAAGAGCTAATGATGTGTTGCCATAAGCTTTTATAAAATTTTTATAAATTTCTAAGAAATATCTTACCGAAATAAAAACAAAACCTCAGGACCTAGCCCCTCTACATAAGATATACATCTCCTGTAAAGTAGCTAGCGCCACTGAGGTTTTACTTATTTATATGATTCGACGATTATTCTTGTTCGTCGTCCCCTTCTAACTCAGCCTTTGCAATAATAGCTACAGAAGCTACTTTATCGCCTGGTTCTAAGTTTTGGGTTTTAACACCGGAAATAGCTTTGCCTTTTTTAATAGCAATGTCTTTCATATCGAAGCGGATAATTTTACCCATTTCAGAAATTAACATCACTTCATCGTCATCAGTAACGATTTCAACGGCCACTACATCACCAGTTTTATCGGTAATGCGGAAGTTTTTCGTACCTTTGCCACCGCGTTTTTGTAAGGTATAAGCATCTTCACTATTGCGTTTACCAAAGCCTTCTTCACTGATAGTAAATACTTGGCAAACTTCACCTGTGCCATTAATAATGCCAGCACCTACTACTTCATCACCGCTATTGAGCTTAATGCCGCGTACACCTTGCGCCGAACGCTTCATGAGACGAGCATCTTCTTCGCTAAAACGAATCGCCATCCCTTTGCGCGTACCAATAAGCACTTCTTGACCACCTGCTGTAATGCAAACAGAAATAAGTCGATCATCTTCGCCAAGAGAAATTGCATTTAAGCCACTGCGACGAATATTGCGATATTCTTCAATGGACGTACGTTTTACTACCCCATGCTTAGTCACTAAGAAGAGGTTAAGATCATGATTTACTGTTTCCAAGTCAATCATAGTCGTTACGGACTCGCCCACATTGAGTGGCAATACATTAATAATCGCTGTGCCTCTTGAATTGCGGCTTGATGCTTCTGGCACTTCATAGCCCTTCAAGCGATATGCACGACCTGCTGTTGTAAAGAATAGCAAGGTATTATGAGTGCGTACATGAAGGATTTGAACTACATAGTCATCTTCCTTCGTCTTCATACCCACAACACCAACGCCACCTTTGTGCTGGTTGCGATATACATTAGCATTCATGCGCTTAATATAGCCTTGACGAGTTAAGGTGATAACCATTTCTTCATCTGCAATCAAGTCTTCCACATCAAGGTCAGATGTATCAATAGTAATCTCACTGCGTCGTTCATCGCCATATTTATGCTTCATGTCAGTTAACTCTTCTTTGATGATGCCGCGTTGACGTTCTTCACTAGCAAGAATCGCTTTCAAATCAGCAATAAGAAGTTCTAATTGCTTGTATTCTTCTTCGATTTTTTCTCGTTCCAAACCGGTCAAACGGCGTAAACGCATATCTAGAATCGCTACGGCTTGCTTTTCAGTAAGGCCGAATTTACTAATCAATGCATTTTTCGCAATATCATCAGTTTCAGAAGCGCGAATCGTAGCAATGACTTCATCAATATGATCAAGAGCGATTAATAAACCTTCTAAAATATGAGCGCGTGCTTCCGCCTTTGCCAATTCAAATTGCGTACGGCGAACAATAACACCTAGACGATGGTTTAAATAATGAGATAGTACTTCTTTTAAAGTTAATACTTTTGGATGACCATCTACCAAGGCGAGCATAATCACGCCAAAGGACTCTTGTAATTGCGTATGCTTGTACAATTTGTTAAGCACAATATCAGGCTGCACATCAGCGCGTAATTCTACAACGATGCGCATACCACGGCGGTCTGACTCATCGCGAAGGGCCGTAATACCATCGATAACTTTATCGCGACTAAGTTCAGCAATAGCCTCAATAACACGAGCTTTATTAACTTGATATGGGATTTCTGTCACAACAATGCGATGCTTCCCTTTATTCATTTCTTCAATCGTTGCACGAGCGCGCATTTTAATACTGCCGCGACCAGTGCTATAGGCTTTTTTAATGCCTTCACGACCTAAAATCAAAGCCCCTGTTGGGAAGTCTGGCCCTTTAATAGCCATCATCAACTCTTCCGTAGTTACCGCCGGATTGTCGATGAGCATAATTAAGCCATCAGCTACTTCATTAAGATTGTGTGGTGGTATATTTGTTGCCATCCCTACAGCAATACCGGACGAACCATTAATAAGTAGATTTGGAATCTTTGCTGGTAGCACTGTTGGCTCCTGCAAGGATTCATCATAGTTAGCCATAAAATCAACAGTATCTTTGTCGATATCAGCTAGCATTTCAGTGGTAATCTTAGCCATGCGAACTTCTGTATAACGCATCGCTGCCGCTGAGTCGCCGTCAATAGAACCAAAGTTACCATGACCATCAACTAATAGATAGCGCGTGTTAAAATCCTGCGCTAAGCGAACCGTCGCATCATATACGGAACTATCACCATGTGGATGATATTTACCAAGTACGTCACCGACGATACGAGCTGATTTTTTATATGGCTTGTTAGGCGTCATGCCTGTTTCGTGCATAGCGTATAAAATACGACGATGCACTGGTTTTAGACCATCCCTAACATCTGGTAAGGCACGCATAACGATTACGCTCATGGCGTAGTCGATATAGGAGCTCTTCATTTCTTTATCAATCTGGATGGGTTCAATTTTCCCATGACTCCAGGTCGTTTCCTCCACAGTCTCACCTCATTTAACAATACAACATGTACGATTTTTTGGAAATTTACCAACTTATATTATATCATTTTTCCCTATATATTGCTACTTTATAGGCTTTTTTCCTATTTTATAAGCCCTTGAGTTACCTTGCCTCACCCCGCATCACTGAATCTAGGCGATTCATGCGGAAATCCTCTACAAGCTGCATGAAGGCTTCGTTGTGAATAGGATTAAAGGTGGTACCATACAAATGACTATCACAATCGCAGTCACTACAGCCAAAGCCTTTTATCGACCAAGCTGCGATGCTTTTCATGGCAGAGCTAAGTTCACATTCTAAATCAGCACTACTTCGAATGGGCAAAGTAGCAATCATTTCACAATGGGATCTAAAATAATCTAAATGCCAATGTAATTTTTTGCGTTTTCGCTTATGTCGTTCTAAACGCTTCGTCAAATTGGCCTTTGCTGACCCTACATAAGTGTAAAACCCTTTAGGGAAATGCATTATGCCCTTACTCCCAACTTCTAAATCTAAATCAGCTTCTAACTCTAAAACAACAAAATAATCGCCTCTATCTTGACCTTCCTGTTCAACAATCTCGCCTTTATAAGTACATTGTCTCACTACTTTAGGCATGGTGAATTCCTCAGTCCACTTCACTGCCACAGCCTTCCAGTCGAGATATGGTACCACCTCTTTAAAGGTGGTGGCAAAGGCTAAATCAGTGTGATAATCAGGTAAGAACCAGTGCGCTCGATCCCATTGAACTAAAAACAAAATACCCGTTCTATAGCCTTCATCACGCAAACTGCGAAGATGTAGTAGATGCTTTCGCCCTCGTTCAGTAATGGCATCAGGGAACATAGCCCCTTCGTCACTAAACAAAGTACAGGATTTAACTTCTACTAAAAAATCATCACCTGCGGCATTCGTTAAAAGCAAGTCAAATCGGCTATGCCCCACTGTATACTCGCGGCGCACCACCTGCCACTCTTCCCAACCAGGAATCTGCTTTTCATTGATTAAATACGCTGCCACATCATTACTATAATTTGTGTCTAGCATAATGGGCACGCCATCCCGTTCAATGCCAATGACGCGAAACTTTGTTTTAGCCCCAGGCTTCTCATGTGGCACCACATACATGCCAATGCGTGGAAATAAAAGCTCCCACATGCGCCCTGGATTAGGAAGATGAGCTGCCACAATCTCTTGATTCGGCAAACGCACCTGCACGACAAAACGATTCGGGCGCTCTATAAATTCTACTTTTATGATTTCATTATATAATCGTTCCATACTATCTCTTTCATAACTTATTTTGAAATTATTTGCCAATTACATGCACATTTTGTAAAATTTCTATATAACTATATCTAATTTTTTAAAAATGTAGCACAAGCTACATACAGAGAATTAAAATTCCCCTATAATGTAGCTATAGTCAAGGGCGTGAACGCACAAACTTGAACTAAATCACTCTATATTTTAGATTTGTTATATCATATAGAGGTACATAGTATTAAATGCCTAGCATCTAATATTGATTATATACCTCATTATACGTAGATTATAATCTCTCGTAAAGACGAGAGCGTCAAAAGGGAAAGGACGATTATTATGGCTCAAGTAGCAGGTAACTTACAACGCATTCGCAACGGTGAACGCCGTTATGCAATTACTCCTCGTATTCCTGGTGGTTTCGTACAACCAGCCTTACTTCAAAAAATTGCCGATGTGGCTAAAACATTTAAGGCAACATTAAAGATTACTGGTGCACAACGCATCATGATTACTAATTTAAAAGCAGAAGATGTAGATAAAGCTTGGGAAATGCTTGGCATGACACCAGCTTACACCACATCTAATCGCGTGCGCAGTGTAAAATTCTGCCCTGGCACTACCTTCTGTAAACGCGCTAAACAAGATAGCGTTAGCCTTGGCATGAAATTAGACAAATTATATGTATCCCAAGAAATGCCATCTAAAATGAAAATGGGTGTGTCTGGCTGCCCTAATTCTTGTTCCGAAGCCATTACTAAGGATATTGGTGTTATCGGTACCGCTACAGGCTGGCAAGTCTATGCCGGTGGCAGCGCTGGTGCACATCCTCGCTTTGCTGATTTAATTGCCGAAGTAACTACTGAAGCTGAAGTATTAGCTTTAGTTGATCGCATGGTCACTTATTACAAAGAAAATGCTCATATTGAACGCATGGGTGCTTTCATTGATCGCATTGGTCTTGATACATTTAAAGAAGCAGTTCTTGGTGAATTAGCTAATACTGAAGCCGCTACAGCAGAAGCCATTGCTACACCAGCAACTACGGTTGCAGCTGAACCAAAAGTAGCTCTTCCTGGCATGGGTAATCAAGGTTTTGGCTTAACTGCTGGCGATCCTATTACAGCAGATTCTATTATTCGTGAAATTATCGAAGTATATCCAAATACAATTCCAGCCCTTCAATCTATCGGTATGGGTTGTCTCGGCTGTCCTTCCGCAACACAGGAGCCACTTTGGCAAGCCGCGTCCATTCACGGCTTTGATGTAAATGAATTAGTTGGTCGTTTAGAGTCCATTAGAAAAGGGGCTTAATACTTTATACACGAATAAGGAGAATACAATGTCAGCATTTTTAGGTCATATCCACTATTGGTTATATAAAAAAATTCGCCTCGTTATTGAGCGCGAGAATTTGATCTTAATCGAAGGAGAAAAACGCTTAGATGATTTAGCTACTGAATTACACAATACAGCTATCGATCTTTACGGAGCCCCTATTTCAGCAGATGAAAAGTTAGAAGATATTATTGACCACAGCAATATTCACGGCTGGTTACATGGCCAAATCGAAACAGCCAGTGTACGAGAAGGAACCTTTATTAAAGACCTCTTAGATTGTGGTGGTTCCGATGCGGAAGAGGCGATTATTACAGCCTTTACTACACAGGGTACAGCCTGTGGCACTGTAGCTAAAGATCAAGTAAATGCCATCACTCGCCCACAAGAAATTTATCAAATCATGCAAGACTACTATTTAAATGGTATGCCTTGTGATGGTGGTGACGATGTAATAAGCGACTCAGACACTGAATTTGTTTGGGAAGGCAATCACAAAAATCAAGTTATGAACTGGTCTAAATCAAGCGTCGATCAAAGCTTCATGCGCCGTGCTTACCAAGCTTGGTTCAAAGCCTTTGTTGAAGCTGTTGACCTATCATATACTTTTGTAGCTGATGAAACTACGGCTACACCAGTTTATAAAATCGTTAAAGTTTAAGGGAAGTTAAATTATATAAAATTTTAATTTAGAAGAGCTATATAAGATTCTAATTTAGCTAATCTATATAAGATGCTAATTTAGTTAATCTATATGAGATGCTAATGTAGTTAATCTATATGCGATTTTAATTTAGTTAATTTATATAAGATGTTAATGTAATAGATTGATTTTAGATACTCTTTAGCGACTAGTTTACTATATATTTATTATTATGTTGCTTGCCGACGGAGAGAGGTTTGCTCTTAATCATTTCCCTTTCCCTTATGGTTAAGGCTCTTCCCTGTCGGCAGCTTTTTATAAAGGAGGTTTATTATGGTTGGTGTAGAAAAACAAGAACTCGGCTTATTATTTGATGGCCCTAATTTTAAAGTTGTAAAAAAAGGTGGTCAAGCCGGCGAAAAAGTAGAGAATCATAATCATCCTGAAGCACATGTTGTTTTTACAGTAGTAAAAGGTAAAGTAGATGTGCAGTTAAACCAAGAAGAGCAACATATTCTTGAACCTGGTACTGTCCTTCAATTTGATGGCAATAATTATATTCAAGCAACCTTAGTAGAAGACAGCGAGTTTATTGTTACATTAGTAACAAAACCAGGCTTATAATTTCTTATATGCCTCAATATAGTACAACAAAAAATCACACTCCTTTGTTTTCCCCAAAACAGAGTACTATATTGAGTGCCATATATACCAAATTCATACTCATATACCCTTTGATCCTAAGCTATAATGTGTAACATGTATATCTTAGGACAAAACAAAAAGCCCCTTGCCTAAGCAGGGGGCTTTTTGTTGCTATTATCTGAGCTTCTAGTAGATACACTTACTATTGCCTATTAAATACAATGTATTAAATAAGCATATCCTGTATCATTGTCAGCTCTTATTTGTTTTCCCAAATATCTACACGACGATTATCAGCGCGACCTTGGTCTGTATTGTTAGTTGCTACAGGGTCATTTTCGCCTTTGTAGTTAAGTTCTAATTGGCTAGCAGGGATACCTTGGCTTTGTGCATATGCAGCTACATTATCTACACGGCGTTTAGATAAGTTATCATTGTAGCCATCAGTACCTTTAGAATCAGTATTACCTACTAATTTGAAAGTATGAGTTGGGTTAGCTTTAGCTACTTGTACAAAGTGATCAAGCTTACCTTGTTCAGTGCCTAATGGTTGGTCTTCATCGAAGCCAAAGTGTACGCTTTCAAGATAGTAATCTTGTTTTTCTACAGGGCGTTGTTGTACTACTGGCACTGGTTGTGGTTCAGGACGGTATACTGGCGTTGTTGCTACTGGTTCAGCTTTTTCTTCGTGACCGCCACCGAAGCGATAGGAAAGACCAGCAATGAAGCCTTTATAGCTAATATTAGCATCATCAGCTACTACGCCATAGTCACCTTTTTGAGCAAGCTCAGTATTTACATAGCGGTAACCAGCATTAATATCAAAATCTGGCGTAATGCTATAGCCTAAGCCAGCTTCCCAGATAGTTGTATTTTTTGTACCAATAGCTGCTTTGCCATATACATCAAGCTTATCAGTCAATGGAGCTTTAGCAATAATACCGATTTGAGCGATATTATTTTTCTGAGATTCACTACCCCAATCAGATTTTAACTTGTTGTCGATACGGTTCCAACCACCATATACAGCAAAGTTTTTATTTAAAGAGTAAATAGCATTTACTTCTTGGCTATTGCCATCAGTTTTAACGCCATCAGTTTCGCCATTGCCTTTAGTTTCAAGGCCATAGTAATTGTATTGTAATGCCCAACGATCAGTTAAACCATAGGTTACGCCACCTTGTAGATTCCACTTGTCATTAGTAGTTACATTGCCATTAGCACCTTCACCAAAAAGTTTGTCAGAATCTGCACTAGCTTCTACATTCCAAGCGCCTAAATCAACTTGCCATTGGCCTTCTTCCCATTGAGTTTGTGGTGTAGCAAATGCTGCGGATGTTACACAAGCTGCTACAGCGGCTAGTAATAATGCTCTTTTTTTCATTGTTTATCTCTTCCTTTTTTAAAATAAAATTGTACTATATCGATTAATTTCATTATAGTTTTATTGATACATAAAATCAAGTGAATATTACATTAAAAAAATATGAAAATTAGATTAAACTATTACGCATTGCGACCACACCATTTTACAGTTTCATACAGCAATTCAAGTCGATCCATCAAAGACTTTAGCTCTAAACACTCATCCGTGCTGTGACCATTACCACCGACAGGACCAAAACCATCAATTGTAGGCACCCCTAAAGCTGCCACAAAGTTACCATCTGAGCCTCCACCAGTGGATTCCCATTCCGCTTCAATCCCCAAGGATTGGCATATATGGTCTACAGCCTTACAAAAGTCTAATGTCTTCTCTGTTTTAGGCATTGGTGGGCGCATAATATCGCCAGTCACTTTAGCTGTAACACCCTTAATAGTCATGTGATTAGGTATATCCATCATCAACTGATGGATCCGCTCCCCTTCAGCTAATACCTGAAGGCGTATATCCACCTGGATTTTTACATAATCAGGAATCGTATTCGGCGTAGTGCCACCTTCTACAGTACCAATATTAATTGTTGTGCCTGCCTCAGGGTCGACCCAACTTAAAATCTCTTGACCGGTGAGTAAAAATTGATTTATCGCATTGGCGCCCTTATCTGGATTAACCGCTGCATGAGCAGCTTTACCTAAAAACTCAACAGTGTACTTGCCTATGCCCTTTCGCTCATTTACAAAATTGCCATTAATGCGCGCCGACTCTAACACGATACAATGTTTTGATTTCTTCCCTAGCTCTTCAATATAAGGTCTAGAATAGCGAGAACTAATTTCTTCATCAGGATTGAGACATACACAGATGCTCATTTGACCTAATTCATTATTTTCTACTAAACTCTTGCATACATAGTAGGCTGCCAAAACACCGTCTTTCATGTCAGCTACGCCAGGTCCATAAGCAAAATTATCATCCATAGAAAATGGTCGTTCTTTTACTGTGCCAGTTTTAAATACTGTGTCTATATGCCCTAATAATAATACATCATAGGTTGTGGCTTCTTTTTGATTAGTAATAACTAGCACAGGCCCTACCTCTGGTGAAGGGTGATGCTCCTCAATATGCCACCCCAAAGCTTCAAACTTAGCCTTCATAACATCTCCCACAGCCGCTGTACCAGCAGGGTCCTTACTGTAACTGTCAATATTCACCAATGCTTCTAAGTCTTTTAAAAACTCTGCTCTCGTTGTTCGAATCATATTGACCTCCCTTTATTGCCTAATACTACCACCAAGATAAATATATAACTTTACCTACTATATATATTCTACACAGTCAGCCTAAATCCTTGTTCGTTTTTATCATCAAAGCATAAAATAAAAAGAGACGACCGAAGTCGTCTCTTTATAGTGTTCAGTTATTACTTACACCAGGTAATTATTTAGCAGCTTTTACAGCATTTACTAAATCTGGAGTAATATCTTCGATAGTTGTATTAGGTTCAGCTGCTACAACTACGCGAGGGTCAGCAACGATGATTTGTACATTGCGTTGACCACGTACAGCTTCAAGATTTTCTTGAACTACTTTTTCTACAGGAGCGAAGATTTTATTCATTTCTTCGTTGTATTTTTTCAATACTGGTTCGTATTTTTTAGTGTATGCATCTTGTTTTGCTGCATCATCTTTTAAAGCATTGATTTCAGTTGCAGTCTTTTGAAGTTTAGGGCCGTATTCAGCATCCACTTTTTGAGCCTGCATTTGAAGGGCACCGTAACCAGGATATGCCTGCATTACTTGATTCATATTAACAACGCCAATAGTTGCTGCACTAGCAATGGCGCTCATTCCGATAGTTCCTAATACTGCTAAAGTTGCAATCTTCTTTTTAAAATTCATGTCCCAAAGACCTCCTTACAAATTAAAGCGCAACATACGCTCTATTGTCTTATAGTAACAGATATTCTGTTAAACTACAATACATAACCAAGCTTATTTCGAATATTTTCAAATATTGGCTATGTATTCATCTTACAGATTGATAATGAATCTCACATGAAATGAAATTTTATACAATATATATGGTGTCCACGAGTTTCTTACTACAAGATACTCATCACATGCATATATTATTTTGCATCGTTTTCATTAATATAAATGTATTTATCTTTTTTTAGTTTAGAAATAACTTCTGGAACCATACCGATTAAACGATCAAAGCCGCTGTATTTAGCAGAACCTTTAATATTGAATAATTCTACGCGTTCCCCTTTAATTACAAGAATGGCTGTTGGTTGCATTTTAGCGCCGCCACCAGCACCACCGCATTCTGCTTTAGCAGCGCCACCGCTACCAAAACCGATAGTTACATCAACAAAAGGAACTAATGTGGCATCACCGATTTGAATCGCTTCGCCAACTACAGTTTCCACTTTAATCATATCTTTAAATTTTTCAAAAATCGGCTCTAAATTGTCTTTAATGTAAGTGCATTTATTTTCCATTTATATCCTCCTCATAGTGCTGTGTACTTCACACACTGTTTGTCTGATTCTATTATTCTACTAGGTCACTAGTGCCTATATCACTAATTGCCTGCTAGTATCAATGTAAAACAAATCAATTATACATGCATATCTATTGATTTAACGATTCTTAGCTAGACTAACTATGCTGCTGTTTCAGTTGCTTCTGCTGCTTTCGCTGCCGCTTTTTTCTGCTTCCGTTGACGTAGAACAGCCTTGATTACATCAATGGTAAGATCACGCATCGGTTTAGATAAAGCAAATAAAGTACCATACCAAGCCATTACGCCTGGATAAATGCGGCCCTTCATTAAGAAACTGCCAACAAATACGCGTTCAGTGTAATTAAGCTCTACTTCACTCATTTTACTAGGCCAAATAGAGTATAATCCAGCTGCAATTAACCCCATATTATAAGGATCTCCATTGCCGAATTGACCTTCTATGCGAAGCTCACGAGGCTTAGAGTGATTGTAACTGCGCTTCATCAAGAGCAATAATTTTTCATATAAAGCACCATTTGTTACATGTTTTAACCACCAACGCTTATGTGGATCATCAACTTTTTCTTTTGCTTTGTCTGCGCCTTTTCCGTCTTCCTCAGCTGTAGTCTGTGAATCTTCCTCTGCCTTAGCTTTTTCAGCCTCTTCGGCCTCTTTAGCTTTTCCTTCAGCTACGCGTTTAGCATCTTCTTCACAGAGTGTTCCATCCCGGTCAAAGCGAACTGAATCGATAGTCTCTTCTGTTTGCCCTGTAGCTTCACTTGAATGAGCCAGTTCCTCTTCAGTTAAAGGACGTGGAGGCTCTAAATCTGTAGCCACATCTGCATTTGGTAAGCGGTCATTTAAGGTTTCATAAGATTCATCCATATCATCATGGGCATCAGCTGTCGCTTCTTCCACGCGACGTGCCAACCAATCTTCATAATCTCGAACCGCACCAAGCTTAGCTTTTCTCATTATATATACTTCTTGGAAAAAAGGCGTCCCTTGTTCATATTTAAAATGAACTAAGAACATTTTGCCCCACCATTCGATGTAAATCTCAGCCTTATAAGGCTTGCGAGCTACTACTTCAAATGAGTAAACAATAGGCCTAAACAGAATAATCCCTATTAGAATAATAATAACCAGTAGCACAATGGCTAATCCGGTCACAGGCAACACCTACCCTCCATATATTTTTTACGGTTTTCTTCATATCCGCAGTCTTTCTAAATATTCGCCATAAACCTATAAAACTCCTCTTTTATAGATTCATAACTACACGTATATTATTATTTTACCACATTTATTCTTTCTGCAACATATAAAATACGTATAATTCAAGGGTTTTGCCTATAGCATGAAAAATGGAGATACATTTTATCAAGAAAGATTCATTTATACAGAAAAAATAATTCCATAAAAAAAGCCATAATCATAATTGTAACAACTAAAACTTGCTACAACTAGACTATGACTTTTTGATTATGATTGTTAAACAATAATTTTTAAATGCCTTATTTTAAAGTACCATTTTTAGCAACTATTTTTAAATTACTATTTTAAAGGCCCTATGTCTAAATTACTGTTTTAATCAATGTGTTTCAATTATTGAATTGGCAAGAAAAGCATAGGATCAACAGCAGAGCCATTAATATTGACTTCATAATGTAAATGACTGCCTGTACTTTTTCCAGTGCTCCCCATAAGTGCGATAGTATCGCCTTGTTTTACTACATCACCGGCATGCACCAAAATAACCGATGTGTGTCCATAACGGGTGACAAAGCCATTGCCATGGTCAATTTCAACTAAATTGCCATAGCCACCACTCGTCGCATCAGCAAAGGTAACTGTCCCCGCTGCTGTGGCAACTATTGGAGTGCCATAATCGTTGGCAATGTCGAGACCTTCATGGTACGCACTACCACCATAAACAGGGTCAGTACGGCCGCCAAATGTAGAGGTAATAACCCCTTTAACTGGCCAAATCGAAGGCATCGTAACACTTGCTCCTGCAGGATTATTAGTATTAAACGCAATGGATTGAAGGTCGCGAATATTTTGACCTGCCCCATCTTTTAATACACTGCGAAGCATATAAAATGACGCCATACGCTGCTGTGCCATACGGTCTAAATGAGATAATTTAGCTGATAATTCTGTTACTGATACAGTCTCAGAATTGGTAGAACTTGAAGTATCGCTATTAGCTCCAGCCGCTCCAGGATCCTCACTATCAGCTTTTGTAGGCGTTTGTGCCTCCCCACCACCTTGTGGTACCGTACCAGATTCAGATCCCTTAACCATCTGACGAATTTCTTGGTCTAATTGATCTAATGTCTGAATTTTCTTATCTAAAATTTCAGTCTTTTGTTGCAATAATTTCAATTGTTCTGTTTGTAATTGCGTTTTCTGTCTTAACTCTAAAAGTTCTGCTTGACGAGCAATCCCCCAAATACCAAGGCCCAATGCAATAACAAATAAAACAAGAATTACACCGACTAATATACGCAACTCTTTTCTAGTCAATTGTAGCGTATAGGAATCATTGCGACGAGTCACATGATTCGCCAAAAAGTCAGGTAACTTCATTCCTTGTCCACTTCCTTTACTCTCTTATACTCTAAATTAAACTATGAATCTATAAAAACTAAAAAAGTTATAAATTCTAACAACTAAATAGCTACTAGCTATTTAGTCACCGATGCCGAAATAAGCGCCTCTTCATTAGACTTTGTGCCCAATGCTTCTTGCAAACTTTCCATCTCTTCTTGTGAAAGACTTGCTAAGCTTTTGCCTTTTACAATAGGCTTACTAAAAATTCTTGACTCACTGCGCCCATATACACTGGAAATACAAATACCATTATTATTACCATCTAATAAAGTAACAGAAAAAGATAAATCATTTCCAATATTCTCAAATGCATTATATTTTACAAAGCCAATCTTTTGGAATGTACTTTGCTGTGTATTTTGAATTGCTTGTTGTTGTTGAAATAAAGTCTCAATTGACTCAGCAGCTTCTCTTAATTCCTTAACTTCAACAGATAATTTTCGCTCTAAGCTGCTTCCATTTTCACCGCGCATAAAATAATCGTACTTTTTATGAAGGGATCCAATCTTACTCTGTAATACTAAACAATACAAGAATAAGACAATGATAACTAAACCTTCGCCTAGTACAATCCAGGTTTGAAAGTTCTCTAACATATTTGACCTTTCTATATCTATATAAATGTCTTGCACATTAAATATTAGCTACTACGCTCCTAAAATTGACCTATTTGCAAAATAAAAATTGACTATATTGTAAATAATATAATATTTTTTCAAAAATTATTGACATATTTGTCAAAATTTGACTTTTTTGTCAAATATAAGGGCAAAAAAAATAATCTGCAAGTACGAATACATTCAAATTTAAACTAAGGTACAGCAGTTATTAATCAAACATTAAATTTTAACTGCCGTACCTTTTATTATATTACATGAAAGTAATTAATTCTACTCAATTCCTAAAACTTCATCTAAGTTTAACCATAAAACCTATAAATAGTTTCTATATGGAGTTTTAAACGGCTAATCAACCATTTAATAAATTATAAAACAAGAGATTATATAAGCTAAACCATTTTATCTAAATTATTTAAGCTTTTTAACTGATTTTTATTTAAGTTCCTTCTCAAAAGGTCCCAAGGCTCGTTCTAAAATGCCATGTAATGCGGCAATTAAAACACCATAGTTAACAATAGGCACACCTTGCTCTGAGGATACTTCTAAACGACGCAATACTTCGCGACGTGTTAACATGCAAGCACCACAATGAATTATTAAGTCATAGGTGCTCACATCGTCTGGAAACGCACCGCCACTAGTCCATTGTAAGTCAAGATCTTCATAGCCAGCCTTCTTTAACCATCTAGGAATTTTTACACTGCCTATATCATCACATTGGCGATGGTGAGTGCAGCCTTCACTAATAAGAACCTTAGATTTTGGTTTTAATTCTTTAATCGCTTTAACGCCTTCAGACAATATTTTTAAATCGCCTTTAAAGCGGGCCATCAAAATAGAAAAAGAAGTAAGAGGAATATCCTGCGGAACTTGTGCAGCCACCTCCTCAAAAGCTTGTGAATCAGTAATAACTAATTTTGGCTTCTGATTTAAGCTTTTTAGTAAGTTGCTCACTTCTTCAGTTTGCACTACCAAGCTCATACCTCTCGCATCTAATACTTCGCGAATCATCTGCACTTGAGGCAAGATTAAACGTCCTTTTGGTGCTGCCGAATCGATAGGACATACGAGTACAATTAAATCATTTGGCTCAACTAAACCTTCTAATAAGCCACGTTCAGCTTCACCATCTTTTGGTTTCATTTTCCCAAGTTGAGCTAAAATAGCTGCTTGCTTTTCATTACTTAAAAGATTGGCACCTATGTAAGGCAATTTAAATTCCTTAAATTGTGCCTCATACTCTGCCATATAAGCATCACCACTTACAGCATCCACTTCATTTAATATAAGTAAAGTCTGAACATGTAATCGTTTTAACTCCCCTAGCCAATGTAAATCGTCTGCACTAGGTGCCTCATTGGTTTTTAACACATATAGAGCTAAGTTAATTTTTGGCAACAACGCCTTTGTTTTTTCAATGCGTAGTGGACCTAAATCGGAAGTATCATCTACCCCAGCTGTATCAATAAGCATAACAGGACCTAGAGGCAATACTTCCATAGCCTTACTTACAGGATCTGTAGTTGTTCCAGCTACCTCTGATACTAATGCCAAAGGTTGACCTGTTAACATATTTATCAATGTGGATTTACCTGCATTACAGCGACCAAAAAATCCAATATGTATGCGATTAGCTGCTGGAGTTTGTGCCATATTTGTCATCACGTATTACCTACCTGTCTTACTTAGCTTATATACTATTACACTTATACTATATTTATATTAATACTTTATTACACTCATATTAATACTTCATTACATTAGCTATTGATACTTTATTATAGTAACGATTAATTTCTTTATTATATTTCTAGTGCTTATTACACTTTAAACTCAATAGTATCGTCCTCAATACTATCTATAGAGCTTTTATCATCCATAGAAGCAGCAATGCCATGACTTATTGCGTCAGCCTGCTCTTGTGCTTCCATATATTCAATCAAGCGATTGAGCTCTTCTTCACTTTTAAAAGGCAATTCAATCCGTCCTTGCACCTTATTACCAGGTTTCAACTTAATAGCAGCTTTAACGCCTACACTTAGCTTAATGCGCTCCACTAAAGCACGTAATTCAGCTGTATTATGTATGGAATTCTCTGTTCGCTTACTAATTAATTCCTTACCATCTTTTAAACGCTTAACTAATGCTTCAATTTGTCTAGCATTTAATTCTTTTTCTTTAATTAAAGTCCAAATCTCTCGTTGCTGGTCTTCATTAGTTAAGGCCAATAATGGACGAGCCTGACCGATTGTAATTTCACCAGCCGATAAATCATTACGCACAAATTCTGGTAAATTCAAAAGACGCACAATATTAGCAATATACGAGCGGCTGCGACCTAAACGACTCGCAATAATATCATGAGTCTGATTAAAGGTTTGAACCAAACGTTGATAAGCAAAGGCCTCTTCAATAGGATCTAAATTTTGTCGCTGCAAGTTTTCAACTAAAGCCACTTCTGTTACTTCTTCACTGCTATAATCTTTTATTAATGCCGGAATTTTTTCTAGTCCTAGAGCTTTAGATGCGCGCAAGCGTCGCTCACCAGCTACCAAATGATATACATCACCTTGTTTACATACGATAATTGGTTGAATAACCCCTATGCGATTAATTGATTCCATAAGGCTAGACATATCATCTTCTGCGAAATTTTTGCGTGGCTGATTAGGATTTGGAATTACCTTAGCTACATCAATTAATACAGAGCCTGCCAAATAATCTTCCCCAGGTGCCACTTGATTGTCAATTTCAATAATTTTATTCTGTTGGTTTTGCTCTATATGCTCCTTTTCACCTTTATTATTAGCCGGAGCATAATTATTTGCTGCTAAACCACTTGATTGATTTAATATATCTTTAGAATGTCCATCCTGAGCTGTATCAACAGTTTTTGTAGACCGTCTTGTCGTATTGACTTTAGGTTTAGTTGTAGCGGTGGCTTTAGCTTTAGTTGTAGTTCTACTATTAGCTTCAGTCGTTCTAGTACTCTTACTGCCGCTACTTCTCTTTGCACTTTTAGCTCCGGAATTTTTGCGTCCAACAGTTTCCTCAGAATCAACAAGCTCCTCAGTATCAGTTGCTTCTATCTGAATTGGCTCTCTATTAAACAATGCTCCCAAGCCTTTACCAAGTCCTGTTTTTTTCTTATTTGACCGTGGCATGCTTAATAACCTCCTTTGCTAACTTCATATATACTTCGGCACCTTTTGATTTAGGATCGTAAATAATAATCGGCTCTCCAAAGCTCGGTGCTTCACTAAGTCGTACATTACGAGGAATCATAGTTTTATACACTTTGGTCTTAAAATACTTTTTAACCTCATCTGCTACCTGGATTGAAAGATTTGTACGACCATCAAACATAGTTAATAAAACACCTTCTATACCTAGGTTTTTATTCAAGGAGTCACGCACTAAATCAATAGTATGAACTAACATACTAACTCCTTCTAAGGCATAAAATTCACTTTGAATAGGAATCAATACACTATCAGCAGCTACCATAGAATTCAAAGTTAATAACCCTAAAGATGGAGGGCAATCAATAAATATAAAATCATATTCCTTCTTTACTGCTTTTAAGGCTTTTTTTAGAATATGCTCACGTTTTTCTAAGCTTACTAATTCTATTTCTGCCCCAGCTAATTCAATAGCAGCAGGTGCAATCTTTAACTTTTTAATGGCCGTGGGTTGCAATACCTCATTAATAGCCATCTCATTAATTAATACATCGTAAATGCTAGCCTCTAAATTATCTTTATCAATGCCAAGGCCACTAGTTGCATTACCTTGTGGATCCATGTCAATAAGCAGTACTTTTTTACCAGCAGCTGCTATACAAGCACTTAGATTAACTGATGTTGTCGTTTTTCCTACCCCACCCTTTTGGTTGGTAATGGCTATTATTTTTCCCACAGGCTCACCTCATTCTGAACTATTAATACACAAAACATTATAACATACTCAAAACATAAAAACTTGAATTTACATTAAAATAGGACTGATAATGTAGATAAAATTTTATGATTACTTTATAATATGCTTTCGATTATTTTGCATTACTATTACATTTTATTTAATTTTATTTTCCTTCCTATAATATTTCGTTTAATTTTACCTTATCCATTTCACAACTTTTGTTTCACGTGAAACAGTTCCTCTTCCTCTTCCTCTTCCTCTTCCTCTTCCTCTTCCTCTTCCTCTTCCTCTTCCTCTTCCTCTTCCAAAGATTATAACATTGTAAAATGGAGATTATTACACCACTAATAAACTCTAAATACTCTTTCTCTAAGTTCTAGTAAAAGTCGTATTCTATAACCTTTTGTAACTAAATACCAGACTTACAATAGTTCTACAGATTTAATTTATATAGATTATATTTTATTCGAAATCAACAGTCTTTCTTTCTCGAATAATTGAAAAGCTACTTTTTTCTCCATCAATTATTCCACTATCAATTAATCGATTTCTTAAATCGTGAAACGTATCATATGTCTTTTGAATAGAGTTTAAATTAGGCATATATTCAAAATCTACTTTCTGATGAAATTCTTAAATCTCTTTAATTAAAGCATATTTTTCATCTTCAGCTAAATTAGATTTTATAACTTCCGCTATAATATGAGCATATCCACCATGAAGAACTTCTATTGCCATATATAATTGATTTATGTATAATGCTTCTTCCATATTTACCTCCTAATTGAATAATAAAACTATATCATTGATTTCCCAAATCATCCTATTTATATGTACTAATTAATGTACTATTCGCCTATCAAATACACTAAAAAGCTCTAAAAAATAGTTAAATCTTTAAGCACTTTAAATCTAAATCCGAAACAGTTAATTGTTTCATAACTTGCTGATACGCGCCTTTTCTAATTAGCAAATCTTTATTAACCCATACGCCCTCACCTCGAAGTGATCCGCATATAGAAACTTTAAGGTAATTTTTATCAAATGACTCTGCATGTATAATCAAAGACTCCCGGTGTAATGAAAAATAAATTTCTAACAAATCTGCCACACTAATTTCTTGCATAAGCATAAACCGACTTAAATGACTCGTATCTTGTTCCATACTCACCTCTCAAGTTTTACACTACTCTCAAACAGAAAATTAAGACAAAAATCCTAAAGAATTATTCAACAATCTAACATTTACAATATCAACAAACTCAAAAACATACATCTCTGATTCCGTAATTCAATCATAAAATAAATGTTTCACGTGAAACATTTTATATACTCTCTTTTATTATATCCTCTATCTCATCTAAATATAAAATTACTTTAAGTAATTTACTAATTTAACTGTTTCACGTGAAACAAAAATCCCAGTAACCAGTAAAATGAAAATATTATAAATTTCATTTTACTATTCACTGGGATATAACTCTAAGAATTATGCACTACCAATATAAATTATATTCTTTAAATTAAAGAAACATTAACCTATTTCTTTATACCTGAATTTATTATTTTTACACTGCAAAATCTGTATAGAATAACTGCTATTTTGCAATATATATCAATATAAACAAAGTTTTATACATGTTCAATTAAATACAATACGGTTTGAATATTATTTAACGGCATAATATGTACACCTTGCGCTATATTTTTGATTTCAAGCAAAGTCTCTACTGCAATCTCAAGACCTGCTTCTGCGCCTCCAATTTCCATGCGTTTTAAAATACTCTCTGTTATAGAAATGCCTGGCACTTTTGTATGAAGGTACTGTGCCATTTTATAACTTTTCAAAGGGATTAACCCTAACATAACCGGTACTTGTAGAGGAGCTATTAATTCAACAAATCGCTTAGCCTTTTCTAAATCATAAATAGGCTGTGTCTGGATAAAATGTGCACCATGTTCCAATTTACGAATAATCTTTTCTTTTTCTAATTCTAAATCATCAGCACCTGGATTTCCTGTAGTCCCTATATAAAAATCTGTTGGCTCATCTAACTCATGACCCATTAAATCCTTGCCGATATTTAATGAGCTAGCTAAATTTAAAAGGCCTAGGGAATCCATTTCAAATACAGCATGAGCTGAAGGATGATCTCCAGAAGCGGGCTTATCTCCAGTTAAAGTTAAAATATTATTTACTCCTAAAGCAGCAGCTCCTAACAATTCAGATTGAAGCCCAATACTGTTTCTATCACGACAAGTTAAATGGAATATAGTATCAATACCTTCCTTGGCTTTAATTAAATGGGCTAATGCTATTGGACTCATCCTCATTTTAGCCATAGGACAATCTGCAATATTTATTGCATCTACTTTCCCTTCTAATAAACTTGCTTCTTCTAGTACTTTTTGAGCTGATGCACTTTTAGGAGGGTCTAATTCCACTGTAATAGTAAAGTGCCCTTGTCTATGCTTTTCACGTAAAGTCTCCATAATTAAATATCCTCCCATTATGCACTTTTAAATATTAACTTTATACCTATTCATCACCAAGAAGTTTTTTAACAATATTAACTGCAGTAATGCCATCTTTTGCATAGCAATCAGCACCAGCTTTATCTGCATATTCCTGAGTTAATACTGCGCCCCCTACTAATACCTTAGAAGATAATCCAGCCTCTCTAATAGCTTTTATAGTTACATCTATCATTGGCATTGTAGTAGTCATTAAGGAACATATTCCTATTACAGAAGCACTTTCTCTTTCAGCGACACGAACTATCTCCTCTGGCGAAACATCCTTTCCTAAATCAATAACGCGATAACCATTATTTTCTAATAAAGCTGCCACAATATTCTTCCCTAAATCATGTATGTCTCCCTTAACAGTCGCTACAATAACGGTGTCTTTAGTGATGCCACCACTATCAGGTAATACCCTTTTTATAGTTTGAAAGGCTCCCTGCATTGCTTCAGCAGCTAACATAACTTGAGGTAGAAATACTATACCACGACCAAATTTATCTCCCACTACATTCATTGCTTCAGATAAAGCTTGTTTAGTTATTTTTAGAGGATCCATGCCATCAGCCAAGGCTTTTTCTACTAATTCTATAACTAATTCCTTTTCCCCTTGCTCCACGGCGTGTTGAATAGACTCTAACGGATTATCACTACTAAAGTCCTTTTTCTCTGCTACTAACTTTGGTGCAAAAGATACAGTTTCTGTTTCATGGCCATAGGACTCAATAAATTCAGTTGTATCACTAAAACCTAATAAAGCACACCCAGCTACAAAGGCTTTTTTAACAATTTCATTCAATGGATTCAGTATGGGAGCCGTCAATCCATTAGATAAAGCCATAGTCAAAAATTGCCCATTTAAATATGGCCGCTGTGGCATACCAAATGATACATTAGACAATCCCATTACGGTGGGAAATCCAAAAGTTTCTTTATACATAGCCAAAGTTCGCAAAGTTTGTGCTGCACTATCTTGTCCACTCGCTAAAGTTAAAACTAAAGGATCAAGTAATAAATCATTGCTTCGCAAGCCCACTTCATAAGCAGCTAATACAATCTCTTTAGCTAAGTCAATGCGTTCTTCTGCCGTAACTGGCAGCTCTCCTTGTCCTAAAGGCAGACAAAGTAAGGCTGCTCCATAACGTTTAGCTAAAGGCAATACATTTTTTAATTGCTCAGGTTCAGCATTAACTGAATTAATTAATGGGCGCCCTGGATAAGATTTTAAACCGGCTTCAAGTGCTTTAGGATCTAAAGTATCTATAGCTAGCGGCACATCTACGAGCATAGTCAATTCCATAATAGCTCGTTTCATAGTCAATTCTGTATCTGTATCAGGTACTCCCATATTCACATCTAATACATTCGCCCCAGCTTGTACTTGCGCCAATGCATCGCGCTTAACCATAGCAAAACTACCATTTTTAATTTCTTGCGCTAATACTTTTCGCCCCGTAGGATTAATTCGCTCACCAATAATAAGAGGCTTTTCTTTATGCCCTACAGGAACTACCGCTGTGCGGCTCGTAAAAGCTGTAAAAGGCTCAATGGCCATTCTTTCTTTAGGAGAATAATCAGCTAAAACACGCTTAATTTCACTAATATGATTTGGTGTACTACCACAACAAGCACCAATATATAGAACACCGGCATCAGCTAATTGCCTTGCATAGGAACTCATTTCAAGAGGTGTTAATGGAAATATTGTTTCCGTACCTACTAGCATAGGCATGCCTGCATTAGGCTGCGCACTAATTGGCAAATTAGTAACAGAAGCTAAACGTGCCACTAAAGGAAGCAACTGTTCAGGCCCTAAGGAGCAATTAATGCCTACTACATCAGCCCCCATAGCTTCCATTAAAATAGCAGCTGCCTCAGGAGGCGTACCTGTAATAGTACGACCATCTTCACTAAAAGAAAATTGGCAAATTACTTTCACCGTTTCAGCTGTTTTTCCTAATTCCTCACGAGCATCTAAAGCAGCTAACAAGGCAGCTCTCATTTCCTGAATATCAATAATCGTTTCAATAATGATAAAGTCTACACCTGCGGCAATCAAAGCTAAGGCCTGTTCTTTATATGTTTCATATACTTCATCAAAGGAAATATTCCCTAAAGGCTCTATAAATAATCCTGTTGGCCCCATAGAGCCTGCCACACGCGCTTTAGGATTTACTGCTTGAATAGCCGCTTTTGCAGCTTTAACAGCAGCTGTATTAATTTCTTCTACCCGATGCTGCAATCCATAATCTGCCAGCTTTAAACTACAAGCACCAAATGTATTAGTCGTAATAATATCACTGCCACTTTTTAAATAAGCCTCATGAATCTCTTGTACTATATGAGGCTGTTCTACATTAAATAATTCTGGACAATCCCCCTCTTTAAGACCAGATTGTTGTAGCATAGTGCCCATAGCACCATCAAATATATACATAAAATCCCTCTTTCATACCAAAAATTTAGATACTACAATTTACGAGATGAGCAATCTCTTTGCGTACAAGATGTACAGCCTCGAGCTGTATTAAGCTGCTCTCCTTGAGGCATACAGCCAATAATAGCGGTAACAGATTTCCTAGGAAATAATAAACTAGCCTCTGTTACACTCAGCCCAATCGTATCTGTCCCTATAATATGAGCTAAGTCGCTTTGAATCCCTAAGTCCCAGTTACCATAGCCAGGGCTAAAACGCCATGTCGTAGTATAACCATGCTTGCTAGCTTCCTTGTTGATCAAATCATTGACTTGATCAGCTACTTGCTCCACGGCTGTTGTAGCCGCTGCATCTACAAGAAGGCCTAGCGTATAATTCCCTTCTTTAAATAATTCAGCACTGCGAAGTTCTACCCCTTCACCAATAGTAACGGCTAGGACAAATACACACTTGGATTTTTCTAAATGCTTTCGAATAGAACTGCCTTCCACTTGCAAGGGTGGCTCACTCCCTATGATACCTGTTGAAGCATCATAGTCATATAGTTCGTATACCCCCTGTGGCACTGCTGCTAATTGGACTTCTAAACAAGCCTCTTTAATATATGTATCAGGAAAGTCTTCAGCATGTTTTAAACCTGCATAGCGCCGCACTTCTTCTTCATTAATCTGCGTTAAACGACCATTATAAATTGCCATGGCAAAGACTTCCTCCCTTCTTCAACGATATAAGCTCATTATAATTAAAAGGACTATCTAAAATGAACCAAAACAAGTCTAAACTAAATTTAACAAAAAAACCTCTATCTTGCTAGAAACACATCTTTTAAGACAGAGGATAACTCCTTATCTGTCAGTCTATTACTGTTGGATGTAGCACCGTGTAATCCGGTTGCTGGGCTTCCTAGGGCCAATTCCCTCCACCACTCTTGATAAGGTACTATATGAAATTAAATTACAATAAATTAAGAATACCCTGTATAGCCCTGAAAGTCAATAAAAGGCGCTCTAGAAATACCTTTTACCCTATATGTATAAATTATATATAGGTATAGATTAAATCTAGAACGCCTTCATAAAACAATCAATATTAATTTTGAACTATTTTCCTAAAGGTTTTGTCTTAATTTCCTTTGGTTTACGAGGATATTTTTTAGGTGTACTCTTAACTTTTTTAATATAAATAACAGCTCGCTTATCTTCTAGCGTTGGTAAGCTTACGGTTTTTACTTTATCAATTGTGCCACCTAAGGTCTGGAGTGCAAAATCAGAAGCCTTTATTTCTTCCTCGTAAATAGCTCCTTTTAAAGCCACTACAGAGCCACCCACTTTTACATAAGGCAAAGCCCATTCCAATAAGATTGGCAAACGAGCTACAGCGCGGCTCGTTACAATATCATAGGCTTCACGATGTTCCTGTTGATGTGCCATATCTTCAGCGCGACCATGTAAGGTAATAACCGAGGACAAGCCCAATTGATCAATTACAGTTTGTAAAAAATTAAGGCGTTTTAGCAAGGAATCAAATAAAGTAATCTGTAAATCAGGCCGCCATATAGCTAGCGGAATCCCTGGAAACCCAGCCCCTGTGCCAAGGTCTAAAACCTTGGCTTCCTGATTAAAAACAGGACTTAATGCTGTCAAGGAATCGACCATATGCTTTACCGCTACTTCATGAGGATCAGTAATCGCTGTTAAATTCAAAGTTTTATTTGTCTCAATGAGCAATTCATAATATGCTGTAAACTGCTCTAATTGCTTACTTGAAGGCTCAAAGCCAGCTGCTTGCAATTGTATTTCAAGATTTTTTGAAAAATCCACCCTATCCTCCTTCAGAGCGTACTTACTTATTCGCTCCCTCACTATCTATGATTCTTAATCTTGTTCGCGGCGATATTGTTCCAATTGAATTAATAATACTGATACGTCCGCTGGTGACACACCAGAAATGCGACTTGCTTGACCAATGGAATGAGGCTTAATCTTAGCTAATTTCTGCTTAGCTTCTAAAGAAATACCTTTCATAGATTCATAATCCCAATCTTCTGGAATAATCTTCTCTTCTAATTTTCTAACCTTAGCCACTTGTTCCATTTGCTTTTTAATATACCCATCATAGGTAATCATAATGTCAATTTCTTCTTCCACTTCTGGGCTATAGCGTTTTAAATTAAAGGCCTCTGCTACATCACCATAGGACAATTCATTACGCTTTACTAAATCAAATGCTTTAATACCAGTTTTAATCGGTGCTGTGCCTAAAGCTTCTAATTTAGCTTGCACTTCATTTGATGGATTAATTGGTGTATTTTTAAGTTCTTCTAAACCTTCTTCAATACGTTCTTTTTTCGCCTTAAATCTAGCATAACGCTCTTCTGTTACTAGGCCGATTTCATAGCCCTTTTCAGTTAAACGCATATCTGCATTATCCTGGCGAAGTAAAAGACGATATTCACTGCGGCTAGTCATCATGCGATAAGGCTCTTTAGTCCCCTTTGTTACTAAATCATCGATGAGAACGCCAATATACGCTTCAGAACGAGATAAAATAAATGGCTTCTTACCCTGTAAGTATAAAGCTGCATTAATCCCCGCAATAAGACCTTGTGCGGCTGCTTCTTCATAACCAGATGTACCATTGGATTGACCTGCTGAATACAGACCCTTAATCGTTTTTACCTGTAATGCCGGTGTTAACTGCAATGGATTTAAGCAGTCGTATTCAATAGCATAAGCTGGACGCATAATTTCCACTTCTTCTAGGCCTGGAATAGTACGCAAGAACTTATACTGTACATCTATAGGAAGGCTTGTGCTCATGCCTTGTACATACATTTCATTCGTGTGATTGCCCTCAGGTTCAACGAAGAGTTGATGGCGATTCTTATCACTAAAACGCACCACTTTGTCTTCAATGGAAGGGCAATATCTAGGGCCTGTGCCTTCAATAATACCAGTATACATAGGGGCACGGAAGAGATTAGCACGAATAATTTCGTGAGTTTCTTCACTCGTATAGGTAAGCCAACAAATTTGCTCATTTCGATCAGTCCAGTCGCTCATGAAGGAAAAGGCACGATACATAGAATCTCCTGGTTGTTCCGTCATCTGCTCTAAACTCAATGTGCGTTTATCTACACGTGCTGGTGTGCCGGTTTTAAAGCGCATCAATTCAATGCCATGTTTGCGCAAAGAATCAGATAAAATCTCTGCTGTACGCTGACCATTAGGACCACCAGTATAGGTTAATTCGCCAGTAATAATCTTACCTTTTAAATACGTACCAGTACAAAGAATAATCGCCTTTGCTTCATACACTTCACCGAGCTCACCTAAAATACCTTTTACTTCACCATTTTCGATGAGAATCTCATTCACCATAATCTGTTTTACATTGAGATTATCAGTATTTTCCAGCGTTTCCTTCATTAAACGCTGATATGCCACCTTATCAGACTGTGCACGCAAAGAATGAACAGCAGGGCCCTTACCTGTATTTAACATGCGCATCTGAATAGCCGTAGCATCAGCATTAATGGCCATTTGGCCACCTAGCGCATCTAATTCATATACTAAATGGCTCTTGCCTGGGCCACCTATAGCCGGATTACATGGCATAAGTGCAATATTATCTAAATTAAGCGTGGCCATCAAAGTGCGTTGCCCCATGCGTGCTGTAGCAAGTGCTGCTTCACAACCGGCATGACCACCACCGATGACAATGACATCATACGTATCAACGGTATACATAGTATCTCCTATCTTTTTTCACTAAATTAAAACTGCCTAACTGCGAGTTCTAATTCTATTATATAACTTTATACTTCACGGTATAAACTAAGTCTGTAAAATTTCAAAGCGGCAGAGAAATTACAGAGGCTGCAACATTATAAAAAATATAAAATTATAGAAGTTGCATAATTACAATAACTTCTGAAATTACAAAAACTGCCAAATTACAAGTTTACAAATTATATGCCTTTATTAAAGAATAATAAAAATCTTAGCTTCAAACTCTTATTTGCAAACTATTAAATAAAAATACTATACACTCTATTTACCTAAACAGAAACGTGAGAATAATTCATCCACCAAGGATTCACGCACACTATCCCCTGTAATATCGCCTAATTTTTCCCACGCGCTGCGCATATCAGTAACCACAAAGTCTACAGCGATGCCACTTTCAATATTAGCTAAGGCCTCTTTCAATTGCTCTGAAGCTTCTTCCATGAGATTAATGTGGCGCACATTACTGAGCATAGCTTGATTATCCTGATTTACAGTACCACCGCTGACTAGTTCCTTCGTCACTTCAGCGAGAATATCCATCCCCTCACCATTGGCTGCACTAATAGGAGCAATCATAGAAAACTCCCCTAATGGTGCTATATCAGCTACTGCAATCTGAGATCCCATATCGGCTTTATTTAAAAATACAATCGTGTGATCGCTAGCTGCCTCGGTTAAAATTTGACGCTCTTCATCAGTTAATGGCTTAGATGCGTCAATAACACAAATAATAATTTGCGCCTTTTCTAAATATTCCTTAGCGCGATCTACACCTAATTTTTCTACTACATCTTCCGTATCGCGAATACCCGCTGTATCCACTAAGCGAACAGGGATCCCTTCAATAGTAATATTCTCTTCAATACTATCGCGAGTAGTCCCTGGAATATCCGTAACGATGGCGCGATTTTCACGAAGTAGCGCATTCATAAGGCTAGACTTACCTGCATTAGGGCGACCTACAATAGCCGTCATAATGCCATCGCGTAAGAGTCTACCTCGATTAGCCGTAGCTAATAAATGCTCCATATTTTCTAAAATTGGGCGCACAGCCTCTCCCGTTTGCTCCATAGTCAACTCTTCAATATCCTCCTCAGGATAATCAATCGCCACTTCTAATTGAGCTACTAAGGTAAGTAAGGACTCCCTAATTGTGCGAATCATATGTGACAAAGTACCATCTAATTGATGGACTGCCACTTCTAAGGATTTCTCTGATTTTGCCTCTATAATATCTATAATAGCTTCTGCCTGCGTTAAGTCGATGCGACCATTTAAAAAGGCACGCTTTGTAAATTCCCCTGGTTCAGCTAATCGAACGCCTTGACGAAGCAATAATTTCAAAATTTCACGCACTACTACCATGCCACCATGACATTGTATTTCAACTACATCCTCTGCTGTGAAAGAGTGCGGACCTTTCATAAGCAATAAAAGTACTTCATCTAATACTTTATTTTCATGAGGATTGTAAATCTTACCATATTGAATGGTTCTATTTTGACGCTCTACTAAGGGAGCGGAATGACTATCTTTATATATAGAATTCACTATACTAAAGCTCTTTGCGCCGCTAACGCGAATAATGCCTACACCACCTATGCCAGGCGGTGTTGCGATAGCTGCTATGGTATCTTCTGTATACATAGTATATCTCCTATAAAGGATACAATTAATACAAATAAAACCCGATCAGAGACCGGGTTTTACTCGCTTTATAAATGCCGCGCGCCTCACGCACCAGTATTTATATTATCGCTTATATGCAATAACGATGTGACGATATGGTTCTTCACCTTCACTATCTGTCACAATATGAGGATCATTTTGAAGTGTCAAGTGAATCACTTTGCGCTCAAAAGCACTCATAGGCTCTAAGGCAATTTTTTGACGATTACGCTTAACCTTAGAAGCCAATCGTTTTGCTAAGTTTACGAGCGTCTCTTCCCGACGAGCTCGATAGTTTTCTACATCTACTACGATGTAAGCGCGACCAACACTGTCCTTGTTAGCCACTAAATTAGTCAAATATTGAATAGCATCTAATGTTTGACCATGTTTGCCGATTAAAATACCTAATTCTTCGCCATGAATTTGGTAGGTAATTTTTTCAGCAGTTACCATTTTTTCTATTTGAACAGATAGGCCCATATTAGCAAACATATCAGTTAAGAATTGTTTACCTTTATCAGCGATGACCATTTGCTCTTCTTTAGAAAGACTTGGTTTAGCTTCTTTTTTAGGCTCTGCCTCTACAGCAGTACGAGAAGATTCTTTACCAGTAGTTTTAGACTCTTCACTATCTGCAGTATCTTCTTTCACCATTGTATTAGCTGCAGGTGCTGTTTGAACAGCTGTTTCAACTGCTTCAACAGCCTCTTTAGCTGGCGCTTTATCTTCTTCAAAATAAATACGCACTAAAGCATCACGACGGCCTACAAGACCTAAAAAGCCATTGGATGGTTCTTCCAATACTTTAGAATCTACCATTACTTTGCCTTCACTAGCAAGTTGAGTCTTTCCTTTAGCAAGTGCTTCATCAATTGTTTTAGCAGAAATCTCAATAAAATCCATACTTAAATCTCCTTATTATCATTGCGATAGATAAAGAATTGCTGAATCATTTGGAATATATTGGATACTACCCAGTATATTACCAAACCACTAGCGAAATTCAAGCTAATATAACCAATGAATAGAGGCATGAAGATTTGCATAATCTTCTGTTGCCCTGCAGCCGCACCACCGCTAGCTGCACTGCCAGATTGTTTACTCATTACATATGTAGACAAGGCACTAAGTACTGGTAAAATATATAAATGGTCAGGCACACTAAGATTTGGTAACCATAAGAAAGCTTCATAACCAGCTTCATATGGGAAATCGCGAAGTGCGTAGAAAATGGCAATCAAAAATGGCATCTGTACTAGTAATGGTAAACAACCAGACAATGGATTGATACCAAGCTCTTTGTAAAGACGACCCATTTCTTCTTGTAATTTCTTAGGATCATTTTTATATTTTTTCTGAAGCTCTTTAATTTTTGGCTGCAATGCTTGCATGCCACGCATGGATTTAATTTGCTTTACAGTTAACGGTGCTAAAATAGCTTTAATAACAATCGTCAACAAAATAATAGCAATACCATAGCTAGGAATCCCGATTAGTTTAGTAAAGTCAAAGCTATACATAACTAGGGATTGCATAAATTCAACTAATGCGTCAAAGATTCCCAATAGTCTTCTCCTATTTTGAGTATACATGGACGTATACTTTGCGCTGTCCCTTACGTGCCTATATATCGTTATGGTATGGTCTATATTTCATCCATACAGACACTTCGGTATCTCCAAAACTGTGTTATTTAAAAATCTATATTAAATTTATGAAAGCAATCTATTGTAATTAAACTATACACTGCCAAACTAAATTTAAGGTACTGGATCATAGCCGCCCTTGTGCCAAGGATGACATTTTAAAATCCGCTTAATTCCTAAATAACTACCTTTAAAAGGACCATATTTACGCAATGCTTCTAATGTATACGTCGAACATGTGGGATAAAAACGACAGGATTTAGGCTTCAATGGAGAAATACCATAGCGATACACCTGCACTAAAGCAATAAGTAATATATTAATAGTATATATTATATAATGTAGTACTTGACGCATGGTATACTCCTTCAGCTTAGGCCTTAGCGCTCTTAAGTAATTTAGATTTTCTAAATAAATAGAGCATCTCTTTTTCGGCATCCTTATAGGCTGCCTCACTTAATTTAGCACGACCAACGACAACTATGGCATAGCCTTCTTTAAGCTTATGTTGATTGAGTCGATATACTTCCTTCATCAATCGACGCGCTCTATTGCGCTGTACAGCACCGCCTACCTTTTTACCTGTAACAAAGCCAATACGCGTTGATTGTTTTGCTACGGGCATGCGGTATACAACACAGAGTCGCCCCACTTCATAAGTGCCATGCTTATAGACAAGACGATATTCATTATTTTTACGAATTCTCCGCTCTTTATCTAAGCCATACAATACATCGTTCATCATTACTTCCTATGCTTCTATGAATGTCCCTATGAATAGAAAAACTTGGCAGCAGCGCCAAGTTTTTTCTCCTGCCTAAAAGCTATTATATTATGCAGATAATTTCTTTCTGCCTTTAGCACGACGTCTTTTTAAAACAAGACGACCGCCAATAGTCTTCATACGTTCACGGAAACCATGAGTAC